>Ga0208149_1000030_pt1 | contig 52475 bp, 69 predicted proteins | sample DEB08_DNA_15_FD_184533 | JGI IMG/M metagenome (GOLD analysis project Ga0208149, IMG submission 184533) | Aqueous microbial communities from the Delaware River and Bay under freshwater to marine salinity gradient to study organic matter... | ecosystem: Environmental > Aquatic > Marine > Coastal ... | reverse complement strand
TAAGATATAGCCATTACGACAATGCCCTTCCATATGATCCACCACGCCTCTTAGCGTCAGACACTGCTGCCTTAGCACTATTAGCTATTTGTGGCATCAAAGTTCTTATCTCATTACGAACTGTTTGTTGTACACCAGTAGAAATATTGATGTTCTGTACGACAGTAACACCTTCTGCAGACTGACCCTTAGTGTGATCTATAACAGTTTCTTTAGGGTGCAACATGGCTAAGAATCCACCCTTGCCATCTAGTCCACCAGAACGAGGACCACTACCTGTGTAACCACCACCATCCATACTTAGTGTGCCTACACTACCTAGATCGTTGTAAGTGCCAGTTATAGCACTAGAGATAAACCCTGTGATCTTCTTGACAACAAAGATACGATAAAGCTCTTTTATGATTTCCCTTGCCATGTTCTTGAAGACTTGTTCTGCATTATATCCAAAGTCTTCAATAGATTCATTTAGGAAATCGAAGTCAGTTACGATACCCATTAGGGCGTCACCGAAATGAGTTTCAAAACTATCAGCCACATCTTGTATTTTCTGCATTTGCGCTTCCATAGCGGCTGTTTCTGCATTTATGGCGGCTATTCTTTCTGCTGACCGTATAAGTTCAGCTTCAGTCATTTTTCCAGAGGCGGTTTTATTTTGTTCTTTAAGATTATATAGTATCTGTAAGTAATCGGCTTCTTGATTAGATAAACCTACTATTTGTCTTTGGAGATTAGCTTGTTTTTCCATACCCTCTATTATGGAAGCCATAGATTTAGCGGGGGTTTTACCTTTGGTATTTTTTGTATCTTTTCCTTTACCATAGTCAAAGACTTGAACACCAGCCCTCATAGCTTCAACAGCAGTTATACCTGCCTCTCCACGGGGATCAAAGACATCAGCTTTTATTCCTACAACCCTAGACTTGCTATACGCAGAAGCAGCCTCTTCAGTTAATTTAAGTATTCTTTTTCTTTTTTCTTCTTCTTTATCTAGCTCGTTAAGAAGTCTTCGTTGTTCATCTACTAGTTGCTTTAATATACCTTTTTGAGTCTCGCTTATCTTTAGTGAGTCTATCTCTTTCTTTAATTTCTCATCTTCTAAAGACGCCTGTAATATTTTATAATCTGTACTATCTTTACCATATTTTTGTTCTGTAGCTAATAATTTATTTATTGTGTCTTGTTTATTATACGCTTCATTAAACAGTTGTAATTTTTCTTCTTCCAAATCTAATGTTTTTTCTATTTCCTTGTTGGCATCTTTTAATAAGCCATCAATCATTTTTCCCGTATTTAATATGTCTTTTTCAAATTCCGCTTTCTTTTTTGCTTTCTCTGCGCTTCCGTTTAGCTTTCCTTGTAAGTCTGAAGCAACTTGGGCTGTATCTTTTAAATTCAATAGAAATGATATAGCGTCAACACCAAGGGTTTTGTTACTAGCTTTTATGTCATTAAAGATATCTTCTATATCAATAAGGGCAGCTGTAAACTGACCAGTTTTAAAGAGTTTTTGTAAATTTACAATATCTTCTTCTTTTACTATGTCACCTATGCCAAGTTTATTTAAGGCTTCTTGACCTGTAAACATTTCTCCTGCAGAAGTTGTATAGCCACCTAGACCAAAAGTAGCTACATCTAATATATTTGCACCAGTTTTAGCCATTCCCCTGAGGAACTTTTGAGTTGCTGTTAGACTTGCATCTACATCCTCAGTTAATTTAGCAAAGGCGTTAGAAATCTCTATCTTACCCAAAGCAAGGGAAAGATCTAAAGTTGCTTCTTCAATGTTTCTTATTAATTCTGCTGTAGATCCAAACTCTTGGTCTAGGTCTTTGTTTAATACATTATCTAGCGCATCTTCATAATCACTTAATGCGCTTTCAGCCTCACCTATTGCGTCACTAAAAGTTTTTGCTTCACTGCCAGTGCGAGTTAATGCCGCTCCAACCATAGTTATAATAGGTATTATGATCCCTAATGAAGCAGATAATCCTATAGCAGCACCAGCCGTTAAACCAATTCTACTCGCTACCAAAGGGAGAACACCCACAAGCTGAGAGGCTTGCTGACCAAAAGCTACAAAACCATTTGTTCCCGATTGAATTTGTACTATGAAGTCGCTAACTTGATATCCAGCTTGCTGAGTAACGATTCCAAGTCTGTTACTTTCTTTTGTAGCTGCCATCTGCTCTAGGGTAAGTTGTTTTTGTGCCTTAGCTAAGTTTTGAGTTGATTTTATAGTTTTAATTTCAGCATTATAAAGTTTTAATATTGAAGATTCAGCTTGTTTGGCCCCAACACCCATATTAACCAACTCATCTCTAAGCTGATTTACGCCCTTTGCTATAGCAACAGAGTTTAATTGACCTTTAGTATAAGCCTTAGCTAATTTCTTAACTCCCATCTCCGTCTTTAAGATCTGGTCGTTTAACTTCCGTATGTCGTCGCCGCCGACAACACCAAGTCTTATTTCTAAGTCATTTTGCATTGGTTGTCCCTAAATACACAACATCAAGGCGTTTTATGGCCTCTACTTCCCAAGATGAGAGTGGTGTCTGTGTCAATTCTTTCCACGCTTTTATTTGTTCGTAGGTAATCGGGTTAGGGCCAGAGAAGCCCATAGTTCTGCCGCCGCTTAATGCAACAAAGGCAGACCAGATGTGAGACAACAAAGTGGGAAAATCAGGTCCATCCAATCCCTTTGGTCTACGTCCAGTCTGCCTTTCTACTTGTTCTAAGTGTTCACGTTCTGATATCCCGTTCTTGTCGGGCTTACTGATGGAGAACTCATGTTCTGCAAAGTCGAGAAGCTCTTCAATCAAGCCTTCTTGAAATTTAAAGAGTTACTCACCGCTTCGTCAATCTGATCTCTAATCCAGAAGACTTCGCTATAAATCTCTTTTGCTTTACTCACAGAGAAATTTGGTTCTTCACCATCATATGTGATATTCCAAGATTTTGTCGTCTTGGCAAATAAATCAAGGGTGGCTTCTTCTATATCTTCAGCAGTTAAATCTACCTTTTTCTTTGACTGCGCTTGCTTTAGACGCTTGTTCGTCTGCTCATGTACTGCAGCCTTATACTCCTTAGAATGTGGAGCATACATAGTAATTACCATTGGGTCTGAATTATCATTCAGTAATGGTTCTAGTGTCGTAGGATGCACAATGTTTACATCCACAGTGTCACTTGTCGGTGTCAGGTCTTTCAAGTCCATTGGGTTTCCTTTCGGGCTAGTCGGGTTTTAAAGTGAGGGGAGCAGCACCCGACAACCACCCCCCTCATCCTAGCTAGGATTCTTATGCACCAGACTTCGTAATTTGAAGAATGGTATTTGTATTCGTTGTTGAAGAGCTAAGATCCTCATCAGTACGAAGACCAACAAAAGACATGTTGATAATACGTGATGTCGGACCGTCCACCCCTACGTCAGCAGAGTTTACCTTGATGCGTGGGAATAGGAATGTGAGGGTGTTTGACCCATCTCCTACAGAAACTTCAAGTGCTGATTCTGTTTCATTCAAGAAACGGTTGATCAGAGTTGCATCCTCAAAGTATGCTGAGACTGTACCTTCAACAGATACCGTACCAAACTCAAGGGCTGATGGTGTATCCTCACCAATAACCAGAGTTGGAGCAAAGTTGTTTGTGACAGTAAAATCAAGGGCAGTGATAAGCGTCAATGCTGAACCAAGTGTACCCTTGTTACCAAGTTTGATGTCACCTGAGTAAGCATCAAATGGTTCATTACCAGCAGAAGCATCTTGTGTCTTCTGTGTAGCGCCAATAGTCATTGTCTTGCCAACCATACCAAAGGTAGCTGTTACCATTTGGTTGGGAGCCATAGAGACTGCCATTGTGTTTACTGCGCAACCTGTGAACAAACGTGCTTGGTCTACGTCTGCTGAGTAATCCTCAATCGACAGAAAGGTAGGTGTAGTACCTACGATAGCTGCGTTAGTTACAGTTGTAGATCCATCGCCAGCAGTGAAGCCTGTAGCGAAGTCATTATCTGACATAAGAGCAGATTGCATAAGAACGTCAAACTCAGCGTGACGTAAATCTGCTACAATGTCTCCACCCACAACTCTGTTACCATGACGGTCAACGCGAGGCATACGGTCAGCTTGAATGTCAGTACCAGCAACACGATCTTTGGTGAGATTGAGTGAGTGAGTTGTGAAAGGCAGGTTTTGAAAGTTACCTGCTGGTGTCGTACCAAAAGTTGCTTCCTCTTTGAACGACAGAGTAGAACGAGAGCCTTGTGCGAAAGCCATTTAGTTTCTCCTAATTATAGACGTACCAGCCGATAGTGACTGGTATGAAGTACCAAGGAGAGGAGAGCCTACCTTCCTCTCTCTCTGCATAATCTATAGAGATTGTCTTTGAGTTAAACGTAATGTCTGTCGTTGCATCAAAGTCTTCTATTATGCTATTTGCTAGTGTATCACCAGCACTAGGGCCATTACCCTCTGCCACAAAGCAATCTACTCTGAATATACCTAAGTAGAGTTGTTGTGGGTTGGAACCCCTTACTGCTGGTCTACGAGTGGTTGGGATAAAAGTAGGTCTAACCCAAGATGTTCCTGTAGTCGGATCGAAAGAAATATTCTCATACGCTATAGATGGAATACCAGAGACTTGAGAAAGTTTTTGCTCTAGGCCACGTCTTATGTCAAGGTATATGCTACTCATCCGTGAAGCCTTATTAATTTACCCTTTATAACACGCCCTCTGTCTTTACTATCGCCATAATCTACATACTCTGCGTGAGGTGCGCCATTACGAAGTACAGCCACTTTTGTGCTTTCTAAGTCAGGGATTTTATCTATATCAGATAGAAGGTTTTGTTCACCCTCTTTTCTCATGTCTTCTTCATTAGGGGCTTTGGGCCTATTGAGAGAACTTTTACCCCTTGGTCTACCTGACTTGCCTGTCTCAAACGACCAAGATGTAACAAAAGCACCAGTGTCTACAGGGGAGAACCTAACTGCATCCCTTGCAATCGCCGCAAATTCATTCTTTACTTCTTCTAAAATGCTGGTCTTAGCAGCCTCTATTTTTCTAGCTATAGCTGCTTCATCAATTTTGACAGAGGATTTAATCATTCGCTTACATCACAAATATAGCAGAGGGCAGTGCCATCAGAGAACATAGTGAGGACGTTATTGATATGAACCGTATTTCCATTCCCTAAGATCTCATCTTCTGTGTCTGGGGAAACCGCAAGACCTAGAGCGGGAATTACGCATTTACGTACACCTCTGTTTATGTTCTCAGGGTCAATCACCCCAAGGCTATAATTATAGAAGTATCCTGTAAATGAATAGTCATCTGAAGTGGTACTAGATACAGTGCTAGTGGTCACGTCATAAGAACCATAGGTTTTCTTACGAAGAGTAAGCGTTTGCCCATGCTCTCCTACAAGATTTAAGAGATCGTATGCCCGAAACGACATTACTCATAGTCCCTGATATATTGTTCATCAGTTGGGGGGTTATCGAACTGGCCTTTAGCAAAGCTAGAATCAGGTCTATCAGTCAGTCTACGGTTAGCTCTGATAACTGCATTTGAGATACCACCAGCACGTAGACTTGCAGATGTCATAGAATATTTCTGACCTTGCTCACGAAGGTCTGCAGACAGGGCCTTATACTGTTTAGCCAAATCACTGTAATTTGATGATAAGGCCCCATCCAATTTTGTAGTAACCCTTCTAGCGAATTTAGCAGCGATAGAACTAGCTGCCCAAGCACCCGCAAAGTAGACGTTATCATTAGCTTCAGATAAGGCGAAAGTAATCTCTTCATTCTTGATCAATTGATCATTCGTATCAGTATCACCAATAAGAAGTCTAACGACATTCAGCCTACCTGATGATGTAGTCGTTACGAGATCAGTTTCGTCATAAGTCCAAGCCATTAGTCTGCCTCTAGGTCTCCATGTCTCCCCCGCCAAGAGCGAATGAAACCGATTTGCTTATCTTTGATCTTAGAGACACGACATTTCTTTCTGTCGTACTCAGCTTCGTTAGAAGTTTTTGCCTTAACTTTATCGTTGATGGTCTTAACAAGGATTGCAAGTTGTTCTACATCCATATCAGTGAGACCATCTCCGACAGAAGGCTTTAGGGTTGTTTCCAGTTCTTCGTTGTGGTGAAGATGATGCTCATTGTACATACGTTCAATGTTAGCTTTCGGGAGACCCCGCTCCTTCCAAGGAACGAGATCACCTTTAGCATAGCGTTTACCACTCATCAGCAATCCACTAGGATTACGCACGAAGACTGGCTTATCATATTGGAAAGGTGGTCGGGTCATTCACCTACTCCTTATGACAAGATTGTGTTGAAGAACACACCAAGGTCTGCACCTACAACCTTTTGGTCATAAGCCATGTTAGCTTCAAGAAGCTCTGCAACACCTTCAACACGCAGGAAGTCACCTGTGTAAGAACGAATGTCGATACCATAACCAGATGCGTTATCCAGTTCGTTCCATGTGAAGTTGTACCCTGCTGATGGAACCATCAATCCTGCAGATTGTGGTGCATAGTAGAGAGCAGCTTTCTTGGTTGCTACAAATGCAAGAGACTCAGAAAGACCTTCTTTTGCAGTGTTCTCAATCGCGTCAACGATGTAGTATTCTGCAACTTCAAAGATCTCAGCAAGTTTAGCTTGCGTTACCAAAGCGGTGTTAGTAACTGTTGCACCACCGTTGATACGTGCCAGAACGTCTGGGTGGTTGACCAATGTGTCGTGAACATCACGGGTAACAACCATTTTGTTTGGCTTAAAGCCACCAGAAGCAACTTGCATCGCACGACGAGCAGTTGTTACGTCAACGATTGGAGTTGAGTTTGTGTAGTCATCCCACTGTGTGACTTCTGCTGCAGTGTCGTTGTCAGCATTTGCAACACCAGTGTACTCAGTTGTCCAGATGCTTGTTCCAAAGAACGTAGACATGAAACGCTTTTCACGGTCAATCAAGAGATTGTGTGTGAGCATTTCGGATGCACCGCGACGAATATCCAAAGCAGTGTCAGCATTTGCCAGCGTCTCAAAGTCAAAGTCTGTAGACAAAGACCGCACGTCACAAGTGTACGTTGCGTTTGAGATTGACATACCGATACGCTGTGAACGAGTACGTGGAGCGCGAGGCTGAACTTCATTGCGGAAGAAGTTCTCGCGGTCATAGATGTAATACTTGTTGGTCTTTTTATCAACAGGTACGTTTGGGAAAACCTTATCAGCGATAAAGTTGTCTTGTGATTGTAGGTACGCTACTGTCAGGTTTGTTAATGGCTGATCAATATGTACCTGTGAGGCGGTTAGCATAGGCATTGTTGTTATTCCTTCCTATCTATAGGTTACGCTAGGATGTTGCCGCCTTGGATAAGCTCCATAGCGATGACTTGACCGTCAACGCCAGCTTCCATTGCGTATCCCATAGAAACATCTCCTGATGCTGCTGTAATAGCGTCACCAGATGCGTCTGTTTGAAGTTGCGCACCAGCAGCAACAGTGCCGCCACATGTGATGCGAGTTTGACCAGAAACAACAACAGTTGCCTCTTCACCTGATGCTGGGTCATTTTCCAGAACGCCAAAGCAACGCTCTCCTGCAGAGTCAGCAAGGTCTACTTGACCATCAGATTCCAGTGTTACGAATTTGAACTGAGAAGACGACAAATCTTCGCCAGCAATTAGTGAGCGTGTGTCACGTGATTGTGTTACAGCCATGATTACTCATCCTTTTCATAAGTTTTAGCGATAAGGGATTTACCCTCTGCTGTTTTAGAGATGGCATCAAAAGCAGCGTATTTGTTGACCTTATGCTCTTCGGCATAGGCGTCTACCATCTTGTCTAATTTAGATTGTGGATCAGACATGTCGGCCTCGACAACTTTCTCTCCCACTTCATCCATAGCAGCAGCAAAGGCAGCGTCTGCGCCCTTAAGTGCCTCTAGGACTTTTGCATCACCCTTAATAACATCAAGCAACGACATAGCTACTTCAACGTCAAAGTGTGGTAATTCAGCTTCAGCTTTCTTGCGCAGTTCAATCATCTGCTTTTCAACTTTAGCTTCCTCAAGAGCTTTCAAGACAGGCTCTGGAATGTCAGCCTTTACGACCATCTCTCCATTAACCTCAATCGTCTCTACGATCTCTTCTTTTTTCTCAACGACTTCACCTAGCTCTTTGCGTAGGCTTTCGTTTTCTTCTTTCAGAGCGATAAGTTCTGCTTCCAAAGAAATATCCTCGTCAGCTTTCTTCATATCATCCTCGTCCATCATTTTCTTAGCTTCTGGGAAAGTGTAACCTTTATCCATGTAGCCACGAAGTTTAGCCTTGAGGTCATCAGACATCTTGTCCATTTCCTCCATTTCGGCATCACTCATTTTGTATGCTTTTTCCATATTTTCCTCTTCGGAATCACGCTTGAACAGAGCAACTTTGGCAGACGCATTCGCAGGACGGTCAACCAAAGATAGTTCGTCAAGCTCAAGTTGCTTAAGAAGATGCATCTTCTAGTTTCTCCTTGATTGCACGACCACCGATACTGAAGGCCGCAAGTTCTCCAGATTTGACCTTATCCCAGACGTCATCGTCGTAGACTTTGTAAGCTACAACCCATCCTTCACGGTCACTCTGTATGCCAAGGCTCTCACCGATTTCTTTGGTGATAGGCAGAGAGTGAATTACACGCCCTGTCATTTTACCTGTGTGCATTGTTTTACCAACACGAATATGTTCCATAAAATCATTTACGGCTTTCACAAGTGTGTCAGCTTCGATAACATCACCTTGACGGTCAACAACACGTTCACCATTCTCAGTAATGACAGAGGCCCACCCATAGACAATACGTTGCTCTTCGTCTGCCTTAAGGATCTTGCCCTCAATTTCTGTTTTAGTTAAATCACTCACTGTGGCACCTTTCTCCCACATACGACAAGACCAATATCTCGCAGTTGTCTTATCAGTTGCAGTATCGCACGAATGACGACTACGAAAGTTGGCTCTGGCTTTGGGATCATCACGGCGTATCTCCATGTTAGGATCACCGAAAGTTACTTTTTTGGTTTTATCACCATCTTTGACGTAAACACCAAACTTTTTGCTTGATCCAGAAGGCAATCTGAATGGCTTGTTTAGAGGTCTGTCTGCTTTATCAATGGCTGCTTGGGTAGGCAATTCACTCTCATCCCACACGTCATTCTTTCTTGTTGACAGGGGGTGTTTAGTAGGGAGTAAATCAGTATCGTGTTTACCGCTACGGAAACGACCAGTGCGAATAGTACGTAAGAAGTTGTTGACACGTGCCATAGCCCATTGTTCTTTAGAGGACACGTTAGGTCTTACAGAAGAGGGGTTGGTTTTGTATGCACCGATACCCCTGTCATAAACCTGACGTAAGGTGGAAGCAGTTACTTTACCTTTACCCCCATGTTTTTTATTGTGGTCGCTTGCCTTGCTTTCCAGCGTAGACATGTCCACTTTGGTGATCTCTTGGATGATAGCGGTCAAGACCCTAGAAAGCAAATCATCAGGCTCTTCCTTGTCTTCTATATCTCCAAGCTCATTATAGTATTCCATGTACGCTTCATGCGTAGCTGCTGGCATATAGAAGGCTTGACCATTCATAAAGTGTGTATGGATTTCTTCACCAAGTCCCATCATTCTGGCTCTTGTGCGAGCTTCTGCAGGATTGGTAAATAAGTCCTCATCCATCTGTCTTTTCTCTACTGCAGACCAAGCAGCAGCAAAAGCTCTCTGCTCACTCTTGGTGTCTGCATAAACTGAATTAAAGACACGACGAAACTGTGTATGTTTTTCCTCTGGCACGGTTTGCCTCACTGCTTTTGGAAGCTCTGAATTACGAGAATAGGGCATTAAAGTACCTTAGCTATATAACCTTTAAAGATACCAAATACTATGGCATTGTTGGTTGGAGTTTCGACTCTTACACGAACATCTGCATTCTTTGGTACGATGATTGCAGGGTCTAAGATAATGTTAGAACCGCCCCCATTGGAAGACGCTGTAAAACATCCTTTTGGAAGAAATACTTTACCTACTTCCCTGATTTCGACATAAAAATCAACTGCTGCGCTGGTTTTGGAACTTACAGCCCCATAAAACCCAGTCATTATATAATAATCAGTATTGCTAAAGGTTGTGGCAGCTTTTAGGGACTGTTGAAAGCCTTGAGGTATATCAATGTGGATTTTTGTAGCGTCTGTGGGAATGCCACCTGAGATAGTGGTATTCTCATAGACTACAACTCTTCCTACTAACTCTGTACTATTGTTATTGTACATACGTGAAACACGCGCAAGGTCTGTTGTTAGAGATACAGCATTCTGTCCATTTAAAGTTGCTGTCTGTACGACAAAAGTGAACTTATTATCAGCTAGGGTGTGTCCCTCAATGGTAACTTCTTGTGTATCAGAGGCAGAAGAGGAAGACACAAAAGAAATAGTGTTATCTGTAACGTAACTTTCGTTTTGACCAACAGTCCAAACAGTTTCAAGGGTGTTTGTACTTAATGAAGCAGAACGTCCAAACTTGATAAGAGACTTAGCCTTACGATCAATGGAGACTTTATCTCCATAAGTCTGCTGGATCTCACGTTCAGCTTGAACAAGTTTCCCATCAGGGACTTCGTAAGCTCTTCTCGACCAACCTCCTAACATTTGCTCTATTTCCTGTGTTTCTTGGATTACAACAGCGTTGAGATCATCTGCGCTTTCCAACTCAGGGAAAGGAGTTATGATATTTCCCGCTGTTAGGCTATGGGCCTGTGTTAAGGTTGTTTGGCCTAGACTTGGTGTACCTGTTACAAGAGACGTAACGCTAAAGTTTTCTGCTTCTGTAGCTGTTGCAGAAGGTACAACAGGAAAGCCAGTTACAACACTATTTACTTGAAGGCTATGGCCTTGAGTAAGACCTGCAGTAGAAATTACAACTTGACTAGAAACAATAACTGTAAGAGTTAAGTTGTGATCTTGACTTACGCTCGTTGTAGCAAGGTCTGGGGGGTTTGTAGCTACAGAGGCAGAGTTTAAGCTATGGCCTTGTGTAATAGCTGTAGTGGCTAATACAGAATTGCCTGTAGAGATATTAGCAGGACTTGAATTGTGGTCTTGACTTATATTTGTTGTGGCAACACTTGGAGAACCTGTTATTATGCCATCTGTGGCAATAAAGTTCTCATTGATAATCGGTTCACTAGCTTCAGTAAGAAGTAGGTCAGAACTCTCCTGTAATATCCTACTGGACATGACCTAACCCTTTTATGCTGGGTCAGGAATACCGATAGTGAACGACCCTAAAGAAAATGTATTTCCCGAAGTTACAACTTGTGAGGTTGTTAGATCCCCTGTTGCATACAGAGTTGTGCTACCATTTGTAATAGCATAATATGCAGCGGTGCCTGAGCCTGTAACACTTGCGTCTGATACAGCAGAGACAGTTACCTCTCGACCACCCCCTGTACGATCTGCAGGAGAACCAATGGTAATTGTATCTGTACCTAATGTATAGGTAGAGGTGGCCTCTGTATAGGTAGTAGGCTCTGTAGAACAGATATCAATTCGTGTACCGTTTGTTGTAAGTGTCGATAGGCCACTATCGAATACAGCATTAGCTAGAGTTGCCATTTTCTGCTACTTTCTTAGGTGGAAGTTCTGCGTTAGCCAACAGAGCATTCACAATATCATCCTGATCACTCAGGTCTATGTTAGCGCCATTCAAGTTACGTAGATAACTACCAAGTTCACGTAGATCATGTGGGGCAACATCACCAGCGCAGATTTTTGGCATAAGGTCAAAGTTAAGTCCGTTGATATGCCAGAGTGGTTCAATCAATTGCTTATTCAACACATCAAAGATAGAGTTGATATAGCTCTCCATAGAACGTAGGAACAAGTCAGTTTTAGATTTGCTTAACGCATAAGAGCCATTTGCCCCTGCACCCAACATCAAGAACTCAGCCATAACGCTCCTAGCAATATCGTGCTGATAGCGGCTGATGATAGGGTTGATATCAATGTTGCGAGAGCCATTACTTGTAATAAGTTCAATATCGACAATTCTCTGATTAGTTGGTTTTCCATCTATGTCTCTATATACATCAGAAGGCAACAAAGCATAGCCTTGTTCATTGAACTTAAGATCTCTTAGGATCTTTTCCATCTGGCTACGTACTGATACTTGATCAGCAGTTGCATCAGGGGAGAGATACTCTGCAGCAATCCTTCCAATAGGAACACCATGAAGTTCTCTTTCAACAGCTATGGCTTCCACACTCTGAAAGTTCTTTAGGTACTGATACGAAGTATAAGCGTTCCGTAAGATAGAACGACCAGAAGGATCATTATTTGTATTTGTTGTTCTATAATGCAGTAGCTTACTAGCAGGAATGTAAGTAGACTTTAAGCCATAGTTTTGTTCTTGTTTAACACCTAAAACATCGCCTGTTGTTTTATTAACATCAAAGCTCTCTATGGTCCATTGCGCCCTAGAAGCCAGCTTCCTTACGCCTATCCTACCATCAGAATATCTGCTGTAAGATTTTGGATCATCTGTTTTAGGTCCACGTCTACGTTTATAGACCACCTCAAACAAAGAAAACCCAAACGTCAAATGCGAAAGGGCTTCTGCAATGTGATCATCAAGAGAGTGTTCCATATCCTTTAGGATAGTTTCGACAAACTCTGCTTCTTTTCTACCTGCTGCTGTATCTTTAGCTGGTTCGACATAATAATCTACATCACGCAGAACCTGCTCTGTGGCATACATAATTGCGCCGATAGTGCTATCATTGTCTCGCATCTCACGAAACTTATTGATAGCTCTTTTACCTTTAATCTCTTGCAGAAACTCATCTGCACGAATAGTCCCATTGCGGGTTTGCTCACCGCCTTGGCCTAACTCTAGTTTACCTAGCTGTTCACTAATCTTCTTCATTTAGGCCACTAAACCTTTTGCGCTAGAGTAAGCAAGTCTTAAGGTAGGGGTTGGATTACCGTGGTGCATTAGGTCGGTCAATGCCCACACGCAAGCGTCTAACCTATCGGGAGATCCCAGAGAACCTAAAGGCTCCCAAGTTCTCATTTGCGTTTCCAACTCGTCAAGACCTTTAACATGCTTGACTTTATGTTTTTCATAGAGTGCAGATATAGGTTCAGCCCTAGCCATTTTTCCTCGACTAGCATGTACAAGGCGAATAGGAACTGTTTCATCTTCTGCTTCAAGTGTCCTACGGACCATTTCACCGCCTTGGTTCCTTTCGGCAACAATACGATCCGCACTATACTCCCTGTACAACGAGATAGCCTTCGCTGCCCATTGTTGAGGGCTAAATCTGTCCGTGGCATCTTCAAGTACGTATCCAATCCCGTTTACATCTACACCAGCAACAATAATACCAGTCATGTCAGATTCTGTCTTAGCTGTTACAGCAGGGTCTACAGCAACAACAATACGATTGAGTTCTGGTACTTCACTTCTTTCAATGGTACACTCGTCAAGCATTTCTGTTGTCCAGAGTGCGCCATCAGCTTCTTCCAATATCTCAGCATAAAGTTCCTGTCGCCCTAACCTTGTTCCTTCATATTCTTTTCTAACTGTATCAAGGAATGGCTTTGCCAAGTTGTCTACGTTATCAAAGGTAGATCCTCTGGTAATGTAGCTATCAGGAGAAGCAATTAAGCCCCTCATCAATTTGGTGGGCTTTGGTGTAGTTGTTACCATCACCCTTGGTTTACGACCAAGACGTAAGGTAAATTGTAGCATATCCCAAACATCTTGCTGGTTACGCCAAGCTGCAACCTCATCTGCCCAAGCTGCATGAAACTGTGGTCCACGTAAACGCTCTGGGTCTTCTGCAGAATAGAACTCTACTTTAGCTCCATTCTCCCACGTTAAGGTTCTATTGGTAGGCGACCAAACAGGAAACCCCATCTTACCGCCTCTGTGTGTCTTGTCACCCTTCCAACAAACATTAAGGAAACCAGACTCACCCTCTACCATAACCCTTCTAATATCTGAGTTTGTAGGAGCAACAGCAGCAATACGTTTCTTACCAGATTTAACTTGCTCTCTAACCCACTCAACGCCAGCCCTAGTCTTTCCCCAACCACGACCAGCAAGAGCTATCCAGACATTCCAATCACCTTCTGGTTCTAGCTGTTCTTGTCTAGCCCAGAAAGGCCACAGATACCTAAGCTCCTCAGCTTTATTCTGCCCTAGTTCAGAAAGTACCTGTTGTAGTTTTTCGGGTGGTAGTGACCTAAGGTCACTCGCTGTTATCTTCATTTTTTCCAAGTAACGACATCAAAGTGTTTATCGCACCCTCATCAAGATCGGGGTCTTCAGACTGCTCAACCTCATTAATAGTTTGAGTAGGAGACCAACCACCCTTAGACCGTAGATAAAACTCAGCAGCTTTAAAATCGCCATCAAGTGCCTGTTGAACAACAATAGCACCAACCTGACCTATAATCTCAGCACGTTCTTCTGAGATCATCTGTCCATAGATCTTATAGAGAGTATTCGTAGAACGTGGGGCATTCTGATACTTCTGTATCGACCCCATAATGTCTTTCATCGACACACCGTTACGAATACCCTCACGGATCTTCTTTGCGACAACTTCGCTATATGGTAATGCTCTGCTATCAGTCACAATCTACGGCCCCCTGTTAGCTTACCAGCTAACGGTTAGTCGATTAAAAATCGACCATTGTTAAAATTCCCCAAGTGCATCGGCATGACTGTCTCTCAAAACAACAATACCCTAAAGATTTGTCATGGTTGACTTGGGAAAACCCTCATTAGCTTTAAGCTAATTGTTAATCAATCCTTAATTGATCATACTTAAGTATTATACTTAAGTTTATGGGATATATTATATATTAATATATATCCCATTTACTATAGTTTATATACTTAAGTATATCTCTTATGTATATATAAGTGCTTTTTTTGACATTTTATACACACTTTTTACAACTTTTTTATAAGTTGTTGATAACAAACGAATCTTTTTTGTACTTTTTTTTGTTTTCGGATATGGGGTGGGTAACGCTCGGATAGCCGAATCACCCGTAAGAATATAGGGGGCCCCAACTTGGGTATGTCAAGGGGGCAAAAGGATAGGTTGACAAACGAGAAATATATACGCTCGGATAGCGAATCGCCTACCATTTGGTCGGTTTATTTCACAAGTACAATTTGACCAGATAGTAAAAGATTGACCAAACGATCAAATAATAACGCATTGAAACAATGATAAAATCAAATAGGCGCTGAGAGCCACGGAGAAGCCCGTACAATAGCCAAAAAGAAAACGGGTCCAGACATACCAGAGCGAGTCTTTGCCCTACTGTAGCGGCCTTATATTGGCTCTAATAGATAAAAAAATACCCCGCATAAAGCGGGGCAAGTTGGGGGAGTCAACCGTGAAAAGAATTATGCATATATCAAATCATATACGAATCCGCTCGTATCTTTATAGGCGTGACCTTTAGCAAACAAACCAACAAAGACTCCTTGCGGGTCTATAAAGCGGAGGTCATGCGAGTCTCCGTCTATCATAGGTCTACCCATAAATGACTCTGGTTTGGACTCATTGCGCTTTAGGCGCAATACAACAACACAATTCATACCGTTATTAAAAGCGGAGTCTATATCACTCTTTGTTGTTGTTTCCGATACGCTATAACATAGAGAATAATTCGATATATGCGATACATTGCGAGTCGCTATCTTTGAATAGTCATAAAATATAATATCTGGATTCTGACTAAACAATTCGGGAAACAATGACTCAAATTTCTGGTCACTTGTCCCATTTGGTCGAATTACTGGAACCGCGGATTCGTGCTGTGCTTTGCGTCTTAATGCGTCAACTTCCCTTTGCATCTTTGCTTTGAATTGATCACGATATCGGAACCAAATCAGAGTCCTTATGACTCGCGCTATATGCACACTGTGATTGCCATTATGCACCATATGCAATTGACCGTGACCAGACTCATTTAAGCAATTCATGCCACAGCCTAGAGTCGCCAAAGCGCAAGTATTGATTCCGCTTGCCCATGATGGCGCAAGATGCAAGATCGCGCTTTTATAGCCTAGTTTTTCGCCTTTAATCACTTTAGGGTTGATACTTAGCAAACTAGGCAATTTTGACCAGATAAGAGTCCCATTGTCCCGAATTGACTCCGCGAGTCTGGACTCCGCTTGTTTCCGTACTTTGCGCCAAAACGGGGAGTCGTAGTGCTCTTTTAACCTTTGACTCGTTGATTTTACGCCTTTTAATAGGTTGATAGTTTTCACTTCTTTGACTCCTTGGTCTCTTTTATTAGCTTAATGATAAGCGATTCAAGGTCTCTTTGCAACTCGTCAAGATATGGCGTATCGGACAATTTCATTGATAGACTCCCGACTCGCTATCGTCAAGCGCTACATGATATCCGCCAACTCCAGCAACAAAGACTCCAAAACCGTCATTGCCAAAGTATGAAAATTTGCCAAGCGCGAACACAAGCGCCAAGATTGAAAGATTGAAAGACAACCGAAGCATTATTTCGACTCCAATTGTAAGATTGACTCAACTGTATCTGTAAATCCCTTACATTCAACAGACTCCGTGAAGCAGCCAGACTCTAGGGACAAGGCAAGCGATAACCAAAAAAGAAACATTATTTTGACTCCGTTACTAAAACTATTGCGAGTCCTATGACTCCAGCAACTAAAACCGCAACATAAACGATTCCATAGATTGATGATATTAGCATAGGCGCGGCAAAGATTAAAAACACCAAAATTGCCAAAGCGCAAAACCAAGCCGCAACCGCGCCAATTTTAGATAAGATTTCTAATGTTTTCAAAGACATTTTAGACTCCATTTTTTGTTTCTGGAATTGTTTAAATCACGATTCGCAATATGAGTCAAATATAAATTAAAAAAATTATATATATTATAAGGCGTAGAACAAAACTAGAACAAAAAGCATGAGTCATTTTGACTCATGTATTTATATTTTTGCGCTTGCTATAATTTAAACATGACAATCACTTGTTACATAAAATTTACCAATACAGATTCTTGTAACATATCCAAATTTGGGAAGTGTTACAGAAAATCTATTGTTGCGGATTCTTGTAACATATTGCGAATCGTCGCGTTATCTGATCAAAAGCGATTCGGCAATGGTTATTTTATGTCAAGTGTTAATTTGTTGCGAATCGTTGTAAATAAATCACACTATACCAAATTCCTTGTCAACCTATACTTTTGTACTATTGACGGCAATTTTGACAGTATCCGAATCGTCACAAAAGAACGAATCAGGAACGAATCAGCAACTTGGAACGAATCGGGAACGAATCATGAAAGTAGAACGAATCGGGAACGAATCATGAATCTGGAACGAATCAGGAACACTCGAAAATTTGGCCTGACCCCCTCCAGTGGAAATTAGGGATTGACCCCACCAGTGGAAATATGGTAGACTGATTCGTGAGAGGCCACCAGTGGAAATATAAAGTGAGGACCAGCAGATATGTTCAACATCAGAGTGAAATATAAAGACGAAATGAAGTCCAGAATTACTGCGACAGTGGGAGAATATTCAAACTACCTAGAAAATATGTTGCATGTTATGACACAAAATGCTAACATTGATTGGGTAAGGATAGAGAGGAGCGAATCATAATGACAATGGTCAATATTGAATTTAACCCCGATTTGATGACAATCAGGGATGTAAAGGATATCACAAGCACAATGCGTGATTTACTCAGGGCTGCACAAGAGACTAGAAAACAGTGTGAAGAGGTTTGGATAAACCCCGACATCGATGGTAAGGATGAAGAGCAAATGTGCAACAAACTGATGGAAGATTTCTTCTGGAAGTTTGTCAATTCAACAGACAACCTTCAAACCAGATAACCTACAGGAAAATTATAATGATGTATAAAGTAAGAACAACATACAAAGACAACGATCTGGTCACAGAAGAATACAAAACTTTTCGTGAAGCAGTTGACGCAGCCATAGAAGAGTGTATGTATGAAGAGACAGACCACAGTTGGGTCTTTGACGAAAACGAAAAGATTGTACACAAGTCAGAGGGATGGGTATAATGGAAAAGATCATCAGGGATATCAAAGACATCGAAAGCGACATTGATAAAATCATCAGTCGCGCAGAGGAATATCGTAACGATGCAGAGCGTGGTATTAACGTAAACCATGATCGAAAAGATGATTTCTCATGGTCTACAGAGGATCAGGTAGAGAGCCTGTTCGAGTATCTGGAAGATGCCAAGAATGATATTGATCGAATGAAAGATGACCTCAAGGTCGTAAAAGATTACTTGACTAATCTGCTGGATGATGTAGAATACGAATCAATCAGACAGAAAGCTACAGGAGAATCATAATGGCACACACATGGACCACAGTAGGGTACAGAGGATATGACTTGGACATTGTTGTCGAGGGAGACCAGTGTATATATGAAGGTATATACGATAACATCAGGCTGCGTAAGAAGAGCGGAGAAGCTATGTCAGAGCGTTTAGAGAAAGCCCTGATGAAAGAATATGGGGATGATTACTTCGCAGAATATCTGTACGAGCTTGGCGCATATGCCGATAATGACTACTAATGAAAGTCATCTTCACTATAATGCTCTCCTATATCATCATGCTGATTGTTGTCGGAATATTGGTGACGGTAGGGATGGAAAAGGAGAGCATTAACTCTATAAATATTTACTTGACGGTAGTTCAAATATCGTTTATAATTGTAATCATAAAGCGAATCAAGGAGATCGTAACATGGCACTACCAGTAAACTTAATCAGAAACCTACTCAATGAACAGAAGGGTCGTTTCTTCATTGTTGATGTTGTCAAAGAGAACGGTGACAAGCGTAGACTCAATGGCAAGGTCGTAGAGATCCGCGATAATGGTTTGGTCACTATCAAACTTGGTGGAACCAAAGACCAATACCGTTCGTTCTACACTGACAAGGTGCAGCGTATTCATCAACGTAAACGTGCTATATTTTGTCTTGGAGCGTGACAATGATCTTAGATGAAATACCAAACCCAGATGCAGAGATTTTAGTTTCTGCAGGTGATGCAGCACAAGAGGGTGCAAGGCTTATTGCATACCTACCTTTCAATCGTGAGGGGCCTGATCTTGAGGAAGGCTTTGTGCTTAATGTGTTTAAGGTCTATCAATCTTTACAGAAAGCATATAATGATTGGCCTTATGAATACATCAACATTGAAGTGAGGTTCAACCATGACTATATCAATATCTAAGAGCGTGACATGATTGGTCTTGAGTGTTTAGCAGTTGCGGTTTTCTTTGAGAGCCGCAGCCAACCCATTGAAGGACAGTATGCTGTTGCTGAGGTGGTGATGAACCGTGTGGAGAGTGACAGGTGGCCCAACACCATCTGTGATGTTGTCTTCCAAGATCAACAATTCTCGTTCACACATGATGGAGCGTCAGATCACATACACAAGTACACTGACAATCCGATTGACTGGAGAGCCGCTGTAGTGGCCCGTACAGTAGCCTTAGACGTTTTTGGCAGGGGAGATACCTCAATCACCTCTACCCATTACCACAACCTCTCTGTGTCGCCCTCATGGGCAAAGGAATATTTAAAGGATGGCAGAATTGGAGACCACATATTCTATACCGCCCCAGATGGAAAATGAGTTAATCAGAATGGGGATACTCCCCGCAACGCAATTAGAGGAACTAGAGAGAGTGTGTCCAAGAGACAGATGGGCGCATCTACCTACAGACCCCTACGATGAAAATGGAGAGGTAATATTCTAATGATTAAAGCAACACTGATGGACTACATGGGCAGTGATATTACTGTCGTTAATGCTGCGAGAGTATCTTTCGGCAAGAAGTCCAGTAACACATACACAACAGACAAGGATGATAAGCTGATCAGGTATCTGGCAGAGCATAGGCACATGTCTCCATTCGGACATTGCTTTGCATCCTTTCACGTCAAGGCTCCCATCTTTGTGGCACGTCAACTTGTGAAGCATAAGTTTCTGAGATGGAATGAGATATCAAGAAGGTATGTTGATTACGAACCAGAGTTCTATGTCCCTAAGACATGGAGAGGCCGTGCTAAAGACAAGAAACAGGGAAGTGAAGGTGAAGTAAAAACAAATGCTAACACCTGTGGTCATCAACTTGATTCGCTCTTTATGTATAGACAGTTATTAGATGAAGGTGTTTGCCCAGAGCAAGCACGTATGATTTTACCACAAAGTATGATGACTGAGTGGTACTGGTCAGGTAGCCTTGATGCTTTTGCTGATATGTGTAATCTGCGTTGTGCTTCTGATACACAGGCAGAGACAAGGGAAGTGGCTACACAGATTAGTCGTAGGATGCGTAGTCTATTCCCTGTATCGTGGGCAGCATTGATGAAATTTTTGACAACATATCACACACTCTGTAAGGTTGCAGAAGAGTATAAGTTTAGATACGAGGAGAATAATGATGAGTAAAAATGCAGGTATCATTGGTGTTGAAACCGTAGAAGAGCATGAGGATGGTAGTGCGACTTTTCAGTTTCACATGGATGCACATTGTCGTAGGTTATTAGCAGATGAAGGCTTGAAGCTAGTGATGTACTGTGCAGCAGCCAAGATGGATATACAGTTAGTATATGACTTCATAGAGGATCACATTAGGTACAATAAGGATGAAAGGTTTGATGAGTACGGAAACTATGGAGAGAACAATCCACCAGTGTCTTCTAAAGAAACATGGGATAATCAAGATAAGGGGGAGAACCTTGCATGACAGGTAAGTACACATTTGGTATCCCCCTCAAGGAAATAAGACCTATGACCAAAGAGGAGCGACAGAGAGCCAAGGTAAAAGAATCATATAACACACTTGGTCTCAATCTTTGTGTAAGTTGTGGGTGTCCTACTCCAAACACATGGTGCGAGTTTTGCTTGAAGGAAGAGTGATGACAGAGCAAGAAATATTAAAAATGTGCAAAAACCTAGCAAAAAAGTACAAAAACAGGCAAGAATACGATGATTTAGTGTCTGAGGGGGTTCTTAAGTGCCTTGAATTGTTGTCAGAGGGTAAGTCAGATAAAGCACTTCTGAAGTCTCATGCTAAGGCTACAATGAATGACTATTACAACAGAAAAAGAAAGGTTGTGGCTATACCTAATTCACACGATGCAAAGTCTATGTCTGTTGATCAAAGCACAAACAGTTGGACTGCTATGGCACTACAAAAAGCATTGTACACCCCCTCAGTGGAAATTAGAGAGGAAATGGCAATGGGTGAATCTCCAGAGACAATTCTGGAGCGTAAACAATTCATCAGACATGTCTTTATGACTGCGTTTAATTGTCTTACTCACGACGAGTGGACAATTATTCGTATGCGGTATTGGGATGGAATGACACAAGATGCTGTAGCTAAAGAGTTATGTCATAACCAAGTGTGGGTTCATCGTAGAGAAAAGTCAGCACTTGAAAAAATCTGTAACAATTTGTGATGTATAAAATGTTGCAGATAGCACTTATGTATATACGTAAGTTTTAATAATTATGATAATAATAAAACGTGAGTATAAACTATGGAAGAGAAAAAACATCAACCATGTCCCTATGTTGCTTGTCAAAGTAGTGACGCATTTTGTTACAACACTGGTGGTTATGGTAAGTGTCACTCTTGTGGTAGGGCATACCCATCAAAAGATGAAATGTTTGAGTGGGCAAAAGAGGCTTACCCAACAAAGTATGCGGAGACTGTAGTGGAAATAAGGAAACCTGACCCCTCTAGTGGAAAATATGTGCCTATGAGGGGTATCACAAAAGAGACCATGCAGGATTTCAACGTCCTGACATATGACGACAAACAAGAGTACATATACCCCTCTGGGGGAATTAAGGTACGTTGTATAGCTGATAAGAAGTTCTACACCAAAGAGGGGTTCAAGGGTGATGAACTGTTCGGTATGAATATGTTCACTGCAGGTTGTTCTAAGACTGTGACAATCACAGAGGGTGAATTAGACGCACTGTCAGTAGCACAGATGCTCAAGAGCCAGTACATCAACCCCGTTGTGTCGTTGCCCTCTGCTACCCCTTCCAAGAAAATGTGGGAGAATTGTGCAGACTGGCTAAACAGTTTTGAGCGTATTGTGTTATCTGTTGATAATGACGAAGCAGGTAATGCTGTAGCTGATCGTGTGGCACGTCTATTTCCTAACAAGGTATATCGTGTACCACATGAGAAATACAAAGATGCTAATGACTTTCTGCAGAACAATGCCATACAAGAATTTAAGTCTGCTTGGTTTAAACCTAGAAAGCATACGCCAGAGAACATCTTAAACAGTACAGAACAATTCTTGTCGCTGTATCGGGATACCCCAGAACATCAGTACGTCCCTACAGGAATACAGGCACTTGATGACAAGATCCTTGGTTTGATGCAGGGACACTTCACTGTGATCAAGGCTCCCACAGGAATTGGTAAGACAGAGATTATGCGCTACCTTGAGTATAATATGCTAGAGCGTGGCATACCTATTGCAGCATGGCATCTGGAAGAGACAAAGCTGCGTAGCCTTCTTGGTCTTGTGTCGTATCATATCAAGGATAACCTCACACGCAGAGACTTGATAGAAGAGAAAGACGCAGAGGGTCTTGTTGTTACCGCTATCGAAGAACTGACCAAAGATGAAAACTTCTATCAGTTTTATTTACCAGATGGTCAAGGCGCTGATGAATTATGTGATCAGATACGCTTCTTTAGCCAAGCCTGTGATTGTAAGTTTGTATTCTTTGAGCCGATACAGGACGTGGTGGCAGGTACATCAGAAGAGAGTAAAGAGGCTATGCTTGCAGACTTGTCTATCAGACTGTCGAAGCTGGCTGCAGAGCTAAACGTAGGGATCGTGACAATCGCCCATACCAATGAAAACGGAGACCCAAAGTATTGTAAGATGATTGGTCAACGTGCCTCTGTTATCATTGACCTACAGCGTGACAAAGAGTCAGAAGACTATGATGAACGTAACACTACGTATATCAGCGTACAAAAAAACCGCCCCTGCAGTGAAGAGGGACGGGCTGGAAAGATGAAGTTTGATTCAGATAGTTTTACACTAAGAGAGGTATATTGATGTATGAATGTAAGACTTGTAAAAAGTTTTTGCCTATAGAAAAGTACAGGCTCAGGAAAGACAGGAGTAATTACAGAGTAAAAGATTGCAGGAAATGCGAGAAAAAGATACAGAGAAAAATAAGTGACTTAAAAAGGTCTGCACCATTAATGCCAAAAAACTGCGATTGTTGCGGAGAAGATAGGGGTGAGTCTCTGTTACAATTAGATCACTGTCATGAAGAGGGCAATTTTAGGGGCTGGTTATGTAACAAATGCAACACTGGAATAGGTGCTTTAGGTGACACAACAGGGGGTTTGCAAAAGGCAATAGAATATCTGAGGAAGAGTAATGCCAGTATTTGATATAGAAACAGATGGACTAAACAGCACCAAGATACACGTATTGTCTTGGGCTGATGATAATGGTGATGTACAGCATACCCATGACTATGAGGCTATGCGTATATTCTTTACAGAAGCAAAGGTTTTGATCGGTCACAACATTGTGAGGTTTGACATCCCCGCAGTGGAAAAAGTATTAGGGATAGAGGTTAAAGCCACCCTGATCGACACGTTAGCGTTATCATGGTACATCAATCATCATCGTAGTAAGCATGGTTTAGAAAGCTATGGTGAGGACTATGGTGTACCAAAGCCAAAGATTAGTGATTGGCAAAACCTGACCAAAGAAGAATATGCACATAGATGCAACGAGGACGTTAAAATCAACATGCGCTTGTGGCGTGATCTTGAGATCAAACTAAACAAGCTGTATTGTGACAAACCAACTGAGGGTCCAACAGCAGATGAATTGATAAACTATCTGACCTTCAAGATGAAGTGCGCTGCAAGACAAGAGGCCCTACAGTGGAAATTAGACGTAGACAGGGCGCAGGGATATCTGGCTGACTGGGAACAACAGAAAGAAGAGAAGACTGAGGCATTGGCTAAAGCTATGCCAGAGCGTATTTTGACTGCAACGAGAACACAACCAAAGGTGATGTACAAGAAGGATGGTAGCTTGTCTAGTCATGGTGAGAGATGGATAGAGTTGTGTAAGACAAACCGTATGCCATACACCACCAAGTCTATGGTTGTTGAGGTAGGTAGAGAGCAAGGAAACCCTAACTCTTCTGATCAGGTAAAGATGTGGCTGTTTGACCTTGGTTGGCAACCCCGCACATATAAATTTGTTAGAGAGGATGATGGGAGCGAACGTAAGATCCCACAGATAAGAAAGGACGGTGAGCTTTGTGAAAGTGTCTTGGAGTTGGCTGATAAAGAGCCTAGCATTACTATTTTGGACGGTCTGTCTGTTCTTACTCATAGAATTGGTTTACTCAAAGGAATGTTGGTATCCCAACGTGACGGATACGTACAGGCCACTGTCGCAGGTTTTACGAACACACTACGATTTAGACACGCGAAACCTTTGGTAAACCTGCCATCTGTCGATAGACCACTTGGTAAAGAGATTAGGAGTTGCTTAACATCGCCTGATGGTTATGTGTTGTGTGGTGCGGATATGACATCCTTAGAGGATACAACAAAGCGCCATTACATGAAACCACATGATCCAGATTATGTTGCAGAAATGAGTAAGGAAGGATTTGACCCCCACCTTGACTTGGCTAAACATGCTGGTGTTGTTACGCAAGACGATATCGACAAACATAATTCTGGTGAACGTAGCCTAAAAGCTCTACGTAAAAACTACAAGGTGGTAAACTACTCTGCCACATATGGTGTAGGAGCGCCTAAGCTGGCGCGTGAGACAGGTATGAGTAAGAAGGATGCCCAGAAGCTATTAGATGCCTTTTGGTCGCGTAACTGGTCAATAGAGAAGGTCTCAAGCGAATTACGTGTAAGAGAAGTTCTTGGCGGTATGTGGGTACAGAACCCTGTATCAAAGCTGTGGTACTCTTTACGTTCTGATAAAGATAAATTCAGCACACTCAATCAAGGCACAGGAGTTTGGTGCTTTGATAATTGGGTTGCTCAATGTCAAGAGTTTGGACTGAACATCATTGGACAGTTTCACGATGAAATCATAGCACTTGTAGATGAAAGGTATGTAGAATCAATCAAATACAGACTAGAGGAGACTATTCGTAAAGTAAACGACAAGCTAAAACTGAACGTAGAATTAGGTATTGACGCACAATTCGGAAAAAATTATGCAGAAATTCACTGATTCTGTGTATAATATCTTAAAAAAAGCACTTATATATATGTACCGACTCTAAAAAGGAGAGACAACTTGACTAAATACACTATGGACATGGTTCTTGAGTATGCAAAAGTTTTCCCTGAGAACGCCGACTTCGGTAATCCTGACGGACCTAGAGCAGCCCAAGCCATTTATCAAAAAGGTGGTCAGTATGCAGTAAACGCATACTTTACAGACCAGTCACAAATTGATCAACTGCTTAAAGAGGGTTTAGACCCGAAACCAATGAACAATGATCGTATCCTTGAGGGTAACTCAGAATATGGTATTGGTAAGTTTATGCGTCTGAAACGTGCAATCAAAGATGTTAAGACCTTCACTGATCGTAAGACAGGAGAAGAGACAGAGGTAGACTTTGGTGGTGCGCCAAATGTAGTAAGTCTTCTACAAGGACGTGATGCACGTCGATACTGGAACTTTGAGGAAGATGGCCCATTGGGCAATGGTACGAAAGCTAAGGTACAGTTTGAAACATATTCAAATGGTGCTGGTGTACGTTTGCTTAATGTAGGTGTTACTGAGCATGTCGCCTATGAGCCTGAGAATAAAATCTCAGAAGATGATGAACTATTTATGGTAGGATGACATGAAAGTACAGATCACCTTTCAATCAGAATCTAAAGACGATGGGTTCACAGGCAAAACAAGTATCGAAAGAGAAGACGTAGAAACTTTAAACGATCTAGCTTGGCTTTACTCTGAGGCAACTCAAGCAGCAGGATTTACATATGTGAAATCTGTAGCCTTTGAGAAAGACGATGGAGAGATGGTCTGGAGTGACATCTGATGTCTGGCAAGGTGCTTATAGATGGTGACATCATCGCCTACAGAGCAGCCTTTGCCACAGAGGACCAACCACAACAAGAAGCTATAGATAAAGTAGACTCCTTAATCGAATACGTGTTAGATGAAACTGCACTCCCCTTCGCTGGTAAAGATGACTATGAAGTTTTCCTTACTGGCAAGGGGAACTTTCGATACGATCTAGCAACTACAGCTATCTATAAAGGTAATAGGTCCAAAAGAGAAAAGCCCCGTCACCTCACTGCTACACGAAACCATCTTGTTGATGAACATGACGCTATCGTAAGTGAGAATGAAGAGGCTGATGATCTTATAGGCAAGGCAGTAACGAAATATGGCCCATCTAGTATTGTTGCTTCCATCGACAAAGACATGCTACAGTTGGCCTGTCAACATTTCAACTTAACTAGAGGAACACTTACCACAGTATCTGACTTCGATGGCTTGAAGTTCTTTTACTCTCAGATCTTATCTGGTGATAATGCTGATAACATCTTAGGTCTATACAAAGTAGGACCAGCAACAGCAAATAAGATGTTAAAAGATTGCAACACAGAAGAAGAGTTGTTTGAAGAATGTGTCAAGGCATATGACGGGGATGTAGATAGGGTGATAGAGAACGCAAGGCTCCTGTGGTTAAGAAGAGAGGAAGGTCAAATATGGGAACCGCCAGTTCAAGTAAAGCAAAAGGGAGACTAGGACAACAGGAAGTTAGGGACGCTATACTTAAACGCTTCCCCAACCTTGAGCCAGATGACGTTAGGTCTACAGCTATGGGGCAGAATGGGGAAGATATACAACTTAGTCCAAAGGCACGTAAGTATTTACCAGTTACAATAGAGGTAAAAAGACGTAAGAACTTACAGACAGTGTACGATTGGATGGAACAAGCTCGGCAGGGTTTTTATGATCCTGTCGTATTTTTTCGGGGAGATCGTAAGGAATGGCTTGCAATCGTACCTATGGAAGACTATCTACATCTCATGAAACAAAGGGGAAAGAAATGACACAACAAGAACTCTTTAAAATATGGGGTGTAGTGCATGGGCCTTGGGATGATGGTGAGCATGTGTGGCTTACCTGCAAGGTAGAACATGAGGGAAAGATGGTAAGTCAACCACAGGATATCCCTTATCCAGATTTCAATGCAGCATACAAAGATTTAAAACACTTCGACACTAGCATTGAGCCAATAGTTAAATCAGTAGACCTCTCATGGATGTATGATGCTTGATTACAGGAGCAAGAGAATGGGTAAGCGTAGTAATTATGAGAGAAGGCCACGGGATTTTTACCCCACTCCCATAGCCGCTGTAGAGCCTCTCATACCACATTTACCTTACACGTTTGAGTACATCGAACCTTGTGCTGGTGATGGAAGATTAATCGACCACATAGACGAACTTACAGGTGGTGCTGCTAGTCTTCTTGTTGCTACCGACATAGAACCAAGACGAAGTGATATTCTACCTGCAAATGCCCTACAGTTAGAGGTTGATCAATATGACCCAGAAACCTACATCATAACAAATCCACCTTGGGATAGGATGCTTTTACACCCCATGATAGAAAAATTCATGCATACGTGTAAGACTTGGTTGTTGTTTGATGCAGATTGGATGCACACAAAGCAGTCTGCTATTTACATGACATACTGTAAGAAAGTGGTTAGCGTAGGTAGAGTAAAGTGGATAGAGGGAAGCAAGGGACAAGGGAAAGATAACTGTTGTTGGTACTTGTTCGATATTGAGCAAGAGGGGCCAACAGAGTTTTACGGAAGAGTTGTAGAGGACATAACATGATTAACGAAACAGATATCAGAGATATGCAAGAAGACCTTGAGGGCTACACAAATTTTGTAGAGAGCATGATAATGACCAAAGGTAAAGATCGTCTGGTAGAGAATACTTTAGGTCTTGTGGGTGAAGCTGGTGAGGTTGCAGAAAAGATCAAGAAGACATTTAGAGATAGTACAGCGTATTCCCATCAGGAGATATTACAAGAATTAGGGGATGTTCTGTTTTACGTTACGGCATTGGCTAATCTGCATAATGCAAACCTACGTAAAGTGATGGACTTAAACATGCTGAAGCTAAACAGCAGAAAGCAACGAAATAAACTACATGGATCGGGTGACAACAGATGAAATGGGTATGGAGATATTGGAAGTATTTAAGAACTTGGCGTTTACATAGAGAGACAATCAAGGAACTTAACCGACTATCTGATAGAGAACTAAAAGATATTGGGATTAGTCGAGGTGATATCGACAGGTTGATCTGGCTAGAAGAAGATAAAACGATGCGAGGACGTGGAAAAGATGAATAATTATCTACCAACAGATTATCAGACATTTATTGCTAAGTCACGTTATGCCAAATACTTTGATGGCAAGGGACGTGAAGACTGGTCAGAGACTGTAGAACGCTACATGGATAATGTTGTTCGCCCCAAGATAGGCGACGACACATACGTCAACAGCATACGTGACGCCATCCTAAATCTTGAGGTTATGCCTTCTATGAGGGCAATGATGACTGCAGGTCCAGCCTTAGAGAGGGACAATACAGCAGGGTATAACTGTAGCTATCTACCCGTAGATGACCCTAAGTCCTTCGATGAAGCTATGTTCATTCTCCTCTGTGGTACTGGTGTCGGGTTCAGTGTCGAAAGACAATACATATCCAAACTCCCTGAGATACCTGAGTTGTTCGATAGTGAGACTGTCATCGTAGTCAGAGATAGCAAGGAAGGTTGGGCTAAAGCATTTAGGCAACTTTTGGCACTCCTTTGGGCTGGTGAGATTCCAAGATGGGATGTATCTAAGGTTCGTCCTGCAGGGGCAAGGCTTAAGACTTTTGGTGGTAGAGCATCAGGCCCAGCGCCCTTGGTTGAATTATTCAACTTCACTGTACAGACATTCAAGAACGCAAGAGGTCGTAAATTATCTAGTGTTGAGTGTCACGATCTTATGTGCTTCATCGGACAGATTGTTGTTGTAGGTGGTGTACGTAGGTCAGCAATGATCAGTCTATCAAACCTATCAGATGATCGTATGCGTCATGCTAAGTCGGGTCAATGGTGGGAAACTGCAGCGCATCGTGCCTTGGCTAACAACAGTGTTGCATATACTGAGCGTCCAGACATGGAAACATTCATGCGTGAGTGGACCGCCCTAGTGGAAAGTAAGTCAGGTGAACGTGGAGTATTCAACCGTGAAGCATCTAAGAAACAAGCTGCAAAGAATGAAAGACGTGATCCTAACTATGATTTCGGAACCAATCCCTGCAGCGAAATCATATTGCGTCCGTATCAGTTCTGCAACCTTACAGAGTGTGTTGTACGTTCTACAGACAGTGTGGAAGACCTTGAGAGAAAAGTTAAGATTGCTACGATCCTTGGCACCATCCAAAGCTCTTATACGCACTTCCCCTATCTGCGAAAGGTGTGGCAGCGAAACACAGAAGAAGAGCGTCTGCTTGGTGTGTCACTCACAGGCATAATGGATAACCGTCTTTTGACCACAAAGAATAAAGGTCTGGACAAAACTTTGGAGCATCTTAGAAATGTCGCTATCTCTACTAATGCTGAATGGGCTAGTCGTCTTGACATACCGCCCTCTGCTGCGATTAGCTGCGTTAAACCATCAGGAACAGTCTCGCAGTTGGTTGACTCCGCAAGTGGCATCCATGCTCGTCATTCTCCATATTATATCCGTACTGTACGCGGGGATAATAAAGACCCACTGACACAATTTATGAAGGATCAAAAGATCCCACATGAACCATGTGTATTCAAGGGTGATACGACAACAGTGTTCAGCTTCCCTATGAAATCACCAAATGGTGCAGTTACACGTAATGACATGACCGCCATTGAGCAACTAGAAATGTGGCTGATCTACCAGAGACATTGGTGTGAGCATAAACCATCGGTGACTATCTCAGTTCGTGATTCTGAATGGATGGCTGTAGGTGCATTTGTGTATGAACACTTTGATGAAATGTCTGGTGTGTCGTTCTTGCCACACACTGACCACTCTTATCAACAAGCACCCTATCAAGAGTGTGGTAAATCAGACTATGAAATGCTACTATCAATTATGCCAAAGAAGATTGATTGGTCTAAACTATCCGACTATGAGCAAGAGGACAACACAGTGAGTATGCAAACAATGGCCTGTTCTGGTGACGTATGTGAGATTGTAGACATCACATGAGAAAAAACGCAAAATCAGTTTATGAAGGCACTGCAGCAGAACAAGAGTTTATCTCCTTACGGGGGGATAACTTCATCCGTAAAGCAACAAAAGAGGAGAATATCTTTGAGCATTGGGACATACTAGACAAAGAGTTTGGTCATGTTGATGTAAAAGCGGCAAAGAGAAAGTATAGGCATGGGCCTGTTGACAACACAATCTGGTGGGAACTCAGAACTGTTAAGAGACCCCCAGAGTGGAAATCGGTAGATGGTTGGGGTGTACCAAACGATATAGCAAGGTATATTGCAGTTAAGGCAGAAGACTTCTTTTACCTTGTAAACCCAGAAACTATCATAAACATTGTCAGAGACAAGTGTGTGGATTACTTTAGGGGAGAGTGGGGGTTGCATACCCGACCAAACAGAGGCGACCTTATGACCATTCTCCCCTTATATTTTATACAAGAACATGCAAAATACGAGGTAAAACATGTCTGATGTTGTTAATCACCCGCCACACTACGGCGAAGGTAAAATAGAGTGCATTGAATATCTAAAGGATAATATGGATGTTATGATGTTTATGGGCTATCTTGAAGGGAATATAAAAAAATACCTGCATCGCTACAGGTACAAGGGAAAACCACTAGAAGACTTAAAGAAGGCACAATGGTATCTAAATAGGTTAATAGAAGAAATGGAAGGAAGTTAATATGTGGAGCGCAATTCTACTTGTTTGTTTGAGTGAAGGTCTCTGTCAAGCATCTATAGACCCTAGAATACATCCTACAGAGGAACTGTGTCAAATGTCAGTGCAAGTAGGCGCTAAACATTTTTATGAACAAGGTTGGGTGATAGCTGACTTTCGATGTTTAAACTGGAGAGACAAAGATGAGGAAGCCTAACCCAATGGCTAAGGATCTTAGACAACCTAAGTATAGGTCTAAGGTAATCCCTGATAAGAAAAAGCCAAAACTATATCGTAAAGCTAAACACAAAAAAGGCCCCTTGCGGGGCCTCTCTTTTTATGTAAGCTCGAAATGTGGAGCGTCTATGAATGGTCTTTTACCCTGAGATCGTCTTAGGTCTACATAAGCGTTCATAGCATCTTCTGCAGTGTTGTTGTTTTCCCACCAAGAGGCTAGATCATCTATATGCCATGCAGCCCCCCAACGCAAATTAGTGACGCCTAGATCAGCAGCAGCTTCTGCCATAGCATCTGCAATTTCATCATAGAGATTAAGTTCCCAACGACCACCAGATCCAGCTACATAAGCCATAAGGTCTACAGCTTTACCTTCAAGGTGCTTGCTCTTCATTGTCTGTGAGGCACCTTTAGCAACTAGGGCCTCTTGTTCTTGTTTGGTTCTTCTACCACAAATCACTGAGAAGTCTTGTTTGGTGAGAGAAATGGCACGTTGCACAATATCTACAAGTGTTTCATTTACGCCTAGTAGCCTTTCTTCGCTTCTAGCGCCAAGTTTAAATGTCATCGGATTTCTTCCTTTGAAAGATTGAAGTGAATAGGTTCCCAAACCAGATTGCGATACTTGTTGGTGTTGGCAATAGCCACCCAAGCACAAGCAAGAGGATGACCCAGATTGGTATATTTGTGTTTGATATCTTAATTGTCTCGACGTTTTCGGCCTCGACTTCCTTCTCTGTTGTAACGATGTCCCTACCAGCTTCTTGTCTATTTTGTTGTGCGACCACTTGTTGTGTATTTTCTTTTCCCGCCAAGACGTTTGCATTAACAGTAGGGCCTCCACTATTGCTTAAAGGATTAAGATAAGAGAGGGGTCCACAACTACTTAGAGCTAGAGTTGCTACCACCAGAAGGTGTTTTACCATTTACATATATTCCATAAAAACCCGCACCAGCCCCCACGATTACGCTAACGAATCCTGCTTGAGCGTTTGAAGGATCAGGCAGAGCCATAAACCAAGTTGTTGTGTTATAGAAAGCAATCCCGTAAAGTGTGAGGATCATGCGAGGCCATATACGCCACTTGTCTAACCATTCTGGTGTTATTTTCATGCTACTACAAAGTCCACTATTTGTGCTGATTGATATTTAGCTTGATTATGCGGGTGGTATGCGTAGGCTGTTTCATATTTGTAGTCTTCTGCTTTTCTGTCAACAGATCTGTGGGTCTCTTCTACAATACGTTCTTTCTTATTAGGGAGAGGTTTCACTTTATCGAAAGGCATTAAAGGTAATGGTAAATAGCCAAGCAATCCTAGATCTACAGTCATTGATTAGCCAACCATACAAATCCTACAAGGCCACCTATAAGAACAACAAACACAACAATACCCACAGTCCACTCTATTATAGCTTGTTTTATTTCCATGCGTCTGTGTTCGTGTTCTCGTTTCTGTTTACGTAGGTCTGCTTCTATCTCTAGTATTTCTTGCCATTTTGATGGGCCATACATGACGGATATGTAGTCTTTTAGCTCCTGCCTCATGGAAGCAGCCTTCTGTTTGGCTGCAAAGATTTCCATAGCTTGTGCTTCTACTCCACCACCAAGAGCCTTATACCAAGGGGGCTTCTGGTTCTGACGATCAGCAAAATCAAGATCAGCTATTGCACCAGCCCATTTAGAGAGTTGACCTCCCATATCCTGCAGATCTTTGCCAACGGCAATACCTTTCTTGAGATAGCCGAAAGCAGCGGTAGCGGCTGAAATCGCCGTTATGGGATCTATCATCGACGCTCAATTATCCTATCCAGTTTGGCGTCGAGTGCTTCTAGTCGGTCTATTATTCTATTCATGTCACTTTGGGCTTCTGCTCTAGTGACGTACTCCTTAGCGATCTCTTCTCTTGTCTTGTTAAGGAGAACCTGTATTCTCTGTACTTCAGAATACATGTTCCTACAGGCCCAACCCAACAAACTTAATAGGGCAGTTAATCCAGCGGTCCAAAGTATATCATATTCCATTATTCTGCCCTAATTTGATAGTTATTCTGCTGCTATCTCTTCTGGTATATTCTCTAAGTCAGATTTTAACATATCCAGAAATGCTTGGCGACCCACTCTTAGTTGCATTAGATTAAATTCCGCAGAGGAAATTTTGCTATCCAATGATCCAATGTGATTAATGCAAGCCTTCGCATGGTCTGACAGTTGATCTTCTGTGTAGTCTACATCGTCAATCGTAATGACCTTTTTTTCTTCAGTCATGTTGATTTCCTTTCTGTGTTATTCAGCGGCCCACGGCACTCCCGCTGCGCTGGTTGGGTTTTTGTCAGCTTCAATCTTAGCAGCAATCGCCGCTTCAACATCTTCCTGACCGACTTGAGCTTGCGCCCACGCAATACAGTTGGCCTCAGTTACGCTATCGTAAGCAATGAAACCATCCGCATCAGCATCTGGTGAGTGGCTAGTTGTGCCATAGGATGACGCTGAGTAATCACCGTCCACGCCTGTGCAACGCCAGTGTATGACAGTGATACCACCGTCAGATAAGTTACGTTCTACTGTTGGAATACTCCAAGTATAAGTTACAGCCATGATTATACCTCCTGTGCTGCTAGATGTGCAGCATAGGCTGCTTTAACTTCGTCTGTGTGAACCACGTTGCAAATGTTCTGCACCTCTGTGCTTTCACCTGTGATGTCTGCATCTGGTGCGACTACATGGCGGTGGTAGCTACGGCTGATCTCTACGCCGTCACGCTTGATGACCGTGGCTGTACGCACCTGAACGTGCTTGAAGTCGCCTACGATCTCTATTTTGTCTTGTACTGTTTCTTCTGTAAGTGCCATCGTTTATCTCCTTTGGCTATGGACTGTCTGACCCAAAGCTATGCAATGGGCTATGCTGATGTGGTGTAAGTGCAAGTAAATGCCATGCGTGTTGAGTTCTTAACATCTGAGGCCAAAGCATAAGATAGGCCGCCAATCTTGCCAGCGTCATTTTTGTACACCTCTAAAAGAACTGTTGTAGTGTTAAACTGCAAAAACCCTGTTGTCGGTGCGCCGTTTCCTGCGGTATTAAAATCCTGTTGTTCCGATAAACTTAGAGTGCCTCTAGCAGCAAGTGAATTTGATATAGTAAAAGGAAGGCCATCCAATATCAAATTACCTGTACCACCAGTAATTCCACTGCCACTGAAATAAACCCAGCCAGTTAAATGCACCATGTTTCCAACTTTTGTATAGTAACCAAGTTGATCAATATAACTTTGCGTTGGATTTGTGGTTGATCCTGTAAGAGTAGGCGTCCAAGTCCCCTCCTCATAGTCATCCAGCTTATTAGCCGACCCAGTGCCGCCAAGGTAGACACCGCCAGAGAGGTAGAGGTCTTTGAAGCGAGTTGAACTGTCCCCCAGATCAATAGCAGCATCACGACCACTCCCATTAGATGTTGCAGGATAAATCCTATCCAGCGACCCGCCTGTGTCAAACATAGTGAGGCCAACTGTTCCTGAATGGATGTAAGTTGTTCCAGATAGTGTCCCAATACTCCCCACAGGGGAGCCGTCTTTCTTAAAGATAGCAATAGCGCCATCTGTTGTGATTCTGTTTAGTGCTATCGCCGCATCGTTTGCATTTGATGCAAGCATAATACCGCCAACCCCAAGCACGATACCTTCCGATGTTCCTGTAGTTGGGTTTGTATCAACAGTCCCCACCAGAAAGTTACCGCTGCTGTCGAACCGTGCATACTCCGTGGTACCAGCGTTGTTCTCAAAGATGGTATCGCCATGAATAGAGCCAGAGAGGTAGAGGTCTTTGAAGCGGTTGCCTGATGTGCCTATAGATATGTTTCCATCATCTGAAGCGCTGTTTTTTCTTGGCTGAATAGTGTTTCCAGACGTAAACAAAAGACCAGAAGAGTTTGCTCCACTAGCCTCAATATACAATTCACCTGTAAAGGGTGTCCCAATACTCCCCACAGGTGCACCGTCTTTGGCTAGTGTCAAAATACTGCCATCGGAGGAAAGGCGGTTCAAGTACAATGGCTCACCGCCGCTGCGAGTGTGATAGGCAAAGCCAGCACTAGTTAGACCATGACCTGTGGTGGCGGAATTATTAGTCGTCTTACCCACCAGCAAGTTACCGCTGCTGTCAATGCGCATGGCTTCTGTGTAAGATGTGCCAGTATTAAATGTAATTACACCACTATCTAGAGCTAACTCAGCCGAAGAATTTGTAGGCGCATAGGTGTTTCTTATAACTGATTTTGTCGTTCCTGAATCATAGTGATCAATAAGAAGTGCGTAACCTGTGTTACCACCAAGATAAATGGAACCTGAACCATCTCGCGCAGAAGAATTAAGAGCGGAATAACCTTTGCTGGTAATGGTGCCATTGGCATCTATGCGCATGCGTTCTGTGTCGTTAGAGCCAAAAATTAAGGCGTGATTAGTGGTTGTTTTTAGAATCGTGCCGCCACTAATTGACCTAAACACACCTGTGTGCGTACCATCAGTCAATCTGTATCCGTCACCCGTAGAGCCAGAAATATCTACCCTATCATTAATCGAAGTCGTCCCAATGCCCAAACTCTCAGCACTCGCATCCCAGAAGAACTTTGCCGTGGTGCCTGTGTCCTCGTAGAAGCTGATGTCTCCGTTATTGTCGATCTTTAGTGCATTAAGGTTAGATGCGCCATATTCAAACTCCAATGCCCCACCAGAACTGTTGATACGGTTTTGAGCATTACCGCCATCCTTCATAATCAAAGAAGAAATTTGACCAGCACTACCTGACCGAATTAACTCAAGAGTTGTACCAGAGGTAGACGTTATTTGTGCAGTACCACTACCATCCACAGTCAGCCCATCGCTGGTCAAAGTCCCTTGAATATCCAGATCACCCGTCATAGTATCGCCAGTAATCCTGACAAAGCCTGTGGCAGTATCTAGCGCATTCTTAAATTCATCTATCGTAATGCTTTTCGTCAATCCCGCAGAGGTATCAACGATCACAAGCTGGTCATCCGTGGCAACTGTGGCCCCCGTTAGCGCGTCTAATTCAGATATTTTCTTGTCAGCCATGATATTCTCCTTAGACCCACGCTCTTACGATTAGCTTAAAGTTAGCAGTCTGCGCTGATGATGTTCTCGCCAATGATCCAGCAGCATTATAATATGCAATGGAATTATCGCTGTTTTGCCTACAATAAATATTTGTCGCATCAGCCCAAACAACGACCCCACCCTCATCGCTGCCATTAATATATACGAAATTTTGCAACTCATCACCCACAGAAAAAATGTCATGGGCAGTTTTACAAATCATTCTCGCATCAATTAATTTAGGAACAGCGCCCAAGCTATGAGCCAACGTATATAAGTTACTCGCCGTTAATGTTTGCTCTGCACTAGTGAATGATCTACTTGATCCAGCAATGGGTGCATAAGCATCAACACCAGCCTTGACATTTGCAGGAGATACCAGTGTTTCTGTGGTAACCGTGCCGCCCGTCCAGTTTGATGATGGCAAAATACCCAGAGTGCCAATATCTGTTCCACCTGTTGTAACAACTTTACTATCCGCAACATAACCCACAACATTGCTTGAATTATTTAAGCGCAACAACTTAATCCAAGCCGTATCACCCTCGTTGCGCATGTAAAGCCAATCAGTATCAGTCTCATACCAAAACATATTGGCATAAGTCGTGCTTGGCGCAGATGTGCCTGAATTATTAGTTACAATAGCTTGTAACGCATTGTTTATATCCGCCCGAACCGCTGGCGCAGTAGCATTGTCTATCACGTAATCATGAGTTGCCATTAGTTATACTCCATTGAGATCACTGCTTTTTGCAATACTGGTGTAACATTATCTGCCGTAGATTTTAACACATATTTAAATAAAAAACGACCGCCGTAAAGTTCACAGGGCAATTTGACGTAATCTGTTAATGGCGAACCACCGCCAGCGGGGTAAGCTCTTGCATACACCTCAACAGATACATCCTTAAAGTTTACAGTTTGACGATCAAAGTCATCCCAATCATAATCCTTGGGCCAACTATCTATATTGCCTTGCAACGCATCAAAGTTAATATCATATGGCCCACTGTGATCCGAAAAGGCCGTAACATAAGTCGTGCTTGGAGGTGCGTAGCGCTCAACAAACAATTCACTCACAAATAAACGCACATTCTGGTCGCTACCTAAATCATCATACCCATAACTAAAGTATGTGCCTGTTGATGGTGCCACTGTGTAATCAGTAATATGGATTTCTTTGCCATAATAACCAGACCAAATCGTCGTATTATCGCGGGTGCCTACAGTTGAACTAAAGTCAGCAGTTGTCCCGCTTATTGTATAGGTTTCTGAATTGGTACGTTGATCTAAATCATTTGCGTTAATTACGATTGATGAAACTGTTCCAGCATTACCAGATTTATCATAAGGCTCGATAAAGAATGTGCCTGACTGCGCAATCATTGTCGCACTTGAGGCTGGACGCGCAACACGATTAACAACAGGTACTGTGTGGAAATCATTAAATCCTGCACCAGATGTTTCATAGTTTCTATGGATTTTATAGTGACTTAAATCGCCGCTCGCTGATGGTTCCCAATCAAGATGTAATGCGCTTCCCGCAATACGCTGTTCAATACTAGAAACAGCAGTTGGGCCAGTTGTATCATGCTGTGTAACACGACCAACTTCCGTATAAGCACCCCTTACTCCTAAAGAGTTACTTGCTCTTGCTCTAATTGAATATCTTGTATATTGAGGATTATCTACATCCTCTATAAACGCATCAATAATTTCATATCTGCCAAGATCACCACGCCCTAGAAGCGTGTACCCCTTATCTGTACCTGTTCTCAAAAATTCCCAAGCAAAAAATACATTGACGCCTTCTGATGTGCTTAAACCTGTTAAATCGCCAATTAAAACAACTGGAGCGGCTGTTTGCACCAAATACCAACCACCACCAGCCGCAGTTTGTTGCTTTTGAATAAATAGCACATCAAACTTTGCTGATCCGCTTTTACCTGATTGACTTGTGAAGAAGGTAAATTCGTCATAATCGCCTTCCTCATTCGCAAGAAACGAAACAACACCATTTGCAGATGTTCCTCGGATTTGGTCAAAGAAAGCCTCTGTTGGACCGCCAGAAGTCCATCCAAAGTAAAACCTACGTGTAAGGCTAGTAACCTCTGTAAGTAATCCACCGCCTGATCTTGCAACACCCCAAGCACCATCCACAACAGAAATAGCGCCATTGGCTAGGCTTTGATCTAAATCATTATATTTGACGGTCTGATTGTTGTATTTTAGATATTCAACCTCAACATCTTCAATTTGTGCAGCATTGTCTGACGATACGTCAACGGCGATAACATTGGTGAGATGCTGGTTAATAACACGAACCTCGTTTGTCAGAGTAATACTTACATCAGGCACATAGAATGGGCTTGCAAGCTGAGTATTATTGCTCTCAAACGTACTTTCCTCTGCATCCCAATCAAAAATCGCAGAGCTTATTTCTTGCAGCGTCATCACAACTTCAAGCGCCATGTCACCATTCAAACCAAAGGTCCATTCAATGACCTCAAATTCTTTATTCACAAAGCCCAATCTGGTGTTGTTGATTTTAATAATATCACCAACTGAAAGCTGCAAAGCTCTCAGACCAAATGATCCGCTTACTTTTAGCTGCTCCCGATTTCGATACAGCGCAATCTTTGCTATGCGTTGTGCTTGCGATGAACTGCTGACAAATGGCAAGTCCAATTCAAGTACGCTTTCTTCGCCGCCATCTATTCTAACAAATTCATCTGATTTAATCTCTGGATAGTTGGTCGGTTGCCAACTTGTTTCCTCACCGCGAAATAAGCCAATGACTTTATTAAAACCATCGCGGCGACTATTGCGGGTGCTTATTTCTAAGCCAGATCGCAAATCATCTTCATCTAAAGTAAGCACAGATGATGTATAGGCTGCTGCCTTGCATGACCATTTTCCATTGCTGTACCAAATCATGCCGCCCATCGTGGCAATGATTGATTTAATAATGTCTTGAGGATTTTCTTGCGTTAAATACGCTCCATCACAGCGATACCGTTTCTCAGTGCTGCCCCCAGATAATGTTACATTCTCATCGCAGATATTTGCAGCAGTGCTAAATGCGTCCTCATCAATCTCTGCCGTAGTCGCAATGCCCGAATAAATTAAATAGTCGCGTAAAATAAGTGCTGGATTGCGCCCGATTTCAACGCCGCTAATATCAGTAAAGGCTGTTTCACCTGTGCGAGGGTCGTAGACTTTCTTTCCGCTGATTAAGGCTGAAATGGCGGGAACGCCATTTGGGAAATCTTTCCTATTGGCATCATAATAATGACGCACAGTCAGATAAGCAACGCCAGCAGCTTTATGCTCTTCTGTCCACTGCGTATTGCTCGGCATACTTGCGAAACTCTGATCTAGCGTACCAAGGCGCTCTTGATATGATGTTGCGCCAAAAATATTTCTGGATGTTCCATCAGGTGATATTAATAAAAATGCGGTATTATAGTTTGGAATAATACCAGTATCTATAGTATTGGGGTCAATCTTTTCTTCGTTAAGATAGATTTCATCATAACTTGTAATTTCATGGTCAGCGAAGGCAATACATTGATAAAGAGTTACATTGTCGGGTAGCACGTTTTGATAAAATACTGCCCCTCCAACTCTAGGACGACCATAAATTACTTGACGCGGTGCATTTGGTAAAACCGCATTTACGCCCACGCCATAACCGCCAGATGCGTTTCCAGCTTGTTTTTGTTGCGGATTTAGTGCGTTGAGAGCATAACTTGCAGCCGTAGCCAAGGCGACTTTCGTAAATGTAACCCCAGCAAGCGCTGCGCTAAATCCAGCGCCTAAGCCACCAGTGAAAATGGTAATAGCTGCACCTGCGACTGTAGCAAAAAATCTTTGTCTTTCCCTCTTACTACCCATCGCTCAAGCTCCAATATAGCATATTTTCTGATGGATATTCTAACACAAGTCCATTATCCCCAACAAATGCAATATGCTTACCTATTGATATTCCAAAGCAAAGGGGTAAAACATTATTTTCATTTTTTGATAATTGCGCAGAGATTGATCCACGCGGTGCATAATTAGTATTTAATCTACTTAGACGATCATCTAATCCGTCAATCAAATCAGCATAATTACTTTTGCGCAAGAAGCGTTGATATTTAATCATTGCTCCGCGCTGTGTTGAATAACCATCAAGAAACTCATCTGCAAAGCCATAGCCGCGCATTTGTATTGCGGCATTATTGGCAAAAGTGATGCAATCATGCGGCCCCCATTGAAAAGGCTTATTACGAATTGCATCTATCCACTTTGCAAGACGAATATCCCAATCAGAAAACATTAGGTTCTGCCCCAATTCAAAGGCTTATTTTGCAGTTCATTAATAAAATCAAATGCACGATCCTCATCTGATGCACTTGGAAAAGCATCCCGATATTTCTTCTTCTGATATTCAGATGTATATCGCGTTACTTTTGCTCGCTGCAAATCAACCAGCTTATTCTCAACAGACAGTGAAATAGATGCCTCGTCTGGATTTTCGCTGATGTTCATCTGATCCATGTAGCCCACGAATAGGTCAATCATCACAACTGGATCACCTTCTGAACTATCCACATCACCTGTGTCCTCTAAGGTGATCGCAATGCCGTCCTCAGTAATGGTTCTGTTGCGATTGGCGTTGACCATACCAAACTTAATGCGGCATATGCGGCCCTGATAGGGCTGCTGGAGAGCCAAAGCCACAACTTCTTGTGGCAATCCCGATAAAGTTATTGTCGCACCAGCAGCGCGTAAATCAGCCGTCTCCGTTATATTTGAAACTGTCAGAAATTGACCCGCACCCGTGTAAGTATTGCCACCATGTGAGATTTCGCCAAGACCCGTCCAGAAATATAGATTGCCAGATTGTATAATCTCACCGCCGTAATTCAGCGTCTCAGTGCCAAATTCAAGATCAACCGCGAAAAATGGGAATACTTCATCAAGCGTAATGATGTTTTGAATTTGCAGCAAATCACGGGTCATGGAAGTACCTGAACTGCTGCAAATGTAATGCCATAAATTGCCGCATTATTAATTGACCAATCTTGCTCCCCTGAGTTTAGCCGCCAACGCCCCACCGCACTATCAACAATAACAGTTGCGTTGTCTGATGGTGCAGTCAAAATATTAGGCCAAAGATCAAGTGTGGCCTCGCCTGATGCGTTTGTATCAACATCTGTTAGAACTTTATAAAGTGACGCTGTTGAAGCTGATCCTAGCTGGATATAATCGCCAGCCTTTAAATAACCCGTTGCACTTGCTGGCAAGCCATCAATGGACAAAGATGCGCCCGTCTGGCCTGATCCATTAACAACAGGCGTTCCCGCTGTTGTAGATGCTGAACCACGCGCTGATGCACGGTTTGGATCACCCATAGTAAATGTGCCAGCACGTCCGTTTAAACTTAGAAGCCACGCAATCCATTCTTCTGCATTCTCATATCGCATAGGCGGCAGTTGCACTTCAGCTTCCCAACGCTTACCCGCATGGTTGTGGATTTGCTGCTTATAGGTAAACGGTGACATGGTCATCGCAGTTTGATTAACTGCACGAAGAGTTATATTAGCTATGCCTGTGACAGTTGGTAATGGTCTGGGATAAGTAATAGCCATTAGAATGCCCCCGCGAATGATCCACCGCGCCTCTTAGCGTCCAATACAGCCGCTTTAGATGCTTCTTGTATTTGAGGCAATAATCCCAAAATCTCTGCTCTTACGGTTTGTTGTATGCCTGTAGAAATATTGATGTTCTGTACGACAGTAACACCCTCTGCAGACTGACCTTTAGTGTGATCTATGACAGTCTCATTTGGGTGCAGCATAGCTAGGAAACCACCCTTGCCATCTAATCCACCAGAGCGAGGTCCAGAACCTGTGTAACCACCACCATCCATAGAATAGTCACTTAAAGCTCCACCTATATCAGACAGAATTGGATTATCTGATCCAGCAAAAATTGTCCCAAACCCCCTTATCATTTTCTGTAGTACAAGAACTCTGTAGAGATAACTAATTATGTTCCTTGACATATCCCTAAAGGCACCATCTACGCTCTTTGTCCCATCTATCATAGACATGAAAGAGTTTTCAAATTCGTTTGCTAAAGTATTAGCTATACCTTGTAGCCTCTGTTCTTGCGCCTCTAAAGCTGCTGTTTCTGCATTTATGGCTGCTATTCTATCTGCTGCTTGCTTGAGTTGAGCCTCAGTCATTTTTCCAGAGGCGGTTTTGTTTTGTTCTTTAAGATTATATAGTATCTGTAAGCGATCAGCTTCTTGATCAGATAAACCTACTATTTGTCTTTGGAGATTAGCTTGTTCTTCCATACCTTTTATTATAGAGGCCATAGATTCAGCGGGGGTTTTACCTTTTGGTGGTTTTGGTGGTGTGGTCTTAGCTCCCTCAACTCTGCTCTCACCATAGGCTTGGTAGGCCATCATTATTTGATAATTTTGAAGCATACCTGCTTGAGCAGACTTCTTTTTATTATCCTCAAAATAAGCATTTTGCAATGCCATCATATGAGCATGGGTTTGATCCGCTTGTTTTTGACGCTCTTTTTCAACCTCTTGTGCCTTATACATCGCATTTTGTTTAGCCAACTCAGCGTTTGTAATAGCTTGGTTAGTGGTCTCAAGTTGTTCCTGTCTGGCCTGAGTCTCACCATCTGTCATAAGTTTACCAGCTTGTTTATAGTAAACTTGCATCTTATCATATAATATTTGACTGTTATTTCTTTCTTCTTTAAAGCCATTTCTTCTGAGAGCAGCATACTTTGTATAAACGCTCATGGTCTCTTTAAGACCACTTTTTACCATTTCGTTTGTAAGTTTTACACTAGCTTGAATTTCTTCGTTAGTACGATCCCCCATACCACCAAAAGCAGAGGCATCAAATTCACTAAGATCTTTAAGTGAGTTTTTTGTTGTCTCAGAGGTTTTCGCTACAGATTTTTCAAAGGCATTATATATAGATTCAATAGTACCTACAAGTTCTTTTTCTCCTTCTGACAAACCATCAGTAATAAGTGCTAATTCAGTGGCAACATTTAAGGCTTTTGATAAATAATCTAACCTCTGTTCATCATTTTCTGCATATTGTGCGCCTGTCATAAATGACATAAGCATTCTAAGTTCTGTATTACGAAGGTTTCCTTCGGGATCTTTAAAACCTTTAAGGGTCATATCCAAACCAAACAGGTCAGCTAACAAAGCTCTCCTATCGGTAGCACCTGATGGGATATATTTTTCTTGGAAGCCAGAGAAAACTTCATTCATTTTAGCTTCTAATTCAGCAGAACGTAAATCTAATATGGCCTGTCTAGCTTGTCTAACACTCTCTGTGAGTTTACCAAAAGCCTCTTCTAGGTTTAAAATGCCCTCGCTAGATTTATCAAAAGCCGTATCATAAGAACCCATAATACTTATGAGTTCCTTTGTTTCATCTTGCAAATCTTTAACTTTACCAGAAGTTCCTAATAAAGCTGTGCCTAAGCCACCAAGAGCAGCAATACCTAAACCAATAGCAGCACCCCAAGGTCCAGCAAAGAAGCCAGCTAATTGAGAACCCTGCTGAGAAAATGCGATAAGAGGGTTAGTACCACCTTGAACCTGTACGATAAAGTCTTGTAACTGGTATCCAGCCTGTTGCATTGCGATCTCTTTTTGTCGCATTGCTTTGCCAGAACCATAGACTGATTTTTCAAACTTACGGAAGTCTGTAGCGGAGCCTCTTGCAGCGTTATTTAATCTAGCGATCTGATCATTTAATCTCTTTGTTTCACTGGTTGCACGTTTAGTTGAGATTAAACCAGAGTCTTGCGCTCTTTTAACATCACGTAGTTCTGCCTGTAAGTTATCTAAAAGCCTTACGGCACGGTCCACAGGAGCCGTTTCAGCTTGCATAACCAGTTTAATATCAGCCATTAAAACTACCCATGTAAATTACGTCCACACGTTTTATTGCCTCTACTTCCCAAGAAGACAATGGTGTATTCGTAAGTTCCTTCCACGCTTTTATTTGATCGTAGGTAATCGGGTTAGGGCCAGAGAAACCCATAGTTCTGCCACTGCTTAATGCAACAAAGGCAGACCAGATGTGAGACAACAAAGTGGGAAAATCAGGTCCATCCAATCCCTTTGGTCTACGTCCAGTCTGCCTTTCCACTTGTTCGAGGTGTTCACGTTCTGATATCCCGTTCTTGTCGGGCTTACTGATGGAGAACTCATGTTCTGCAAAGTCGAGAAGCTCTTCAATCAAGCCTTCTTGAAATTTAAAGAGTTACTCACCGCTTCGTCAATCTGATCTCTAATCCAGAAGACTTCGCTATAAATCTCTTTTGCTTTACTCACAGAGAAATTTGGTTCTTCACCATCATATGTGATATTCCAAGATTTTGTCGTCTTGGCAAATAAATCAAGGGTGGCTTCTTCTATATCTTCAGCAGTTAAATCTACCTTTTTCTTTGACTGCGCTTGCTTTAGACGCTTGTTCGTCTGCTCATGTACTGCAGCCTTATACTCCTTAGAATGTGGAGCATACATAGTAATTACCATTGGGTCTGAATTATCATTCAGTAATGGTTCTAGTGTCGTAGGATGCACAATGTTTACATCCACAGTGTCACTTGTCGGTGTCAGGTCTTTCAAGTCCATTGGGTTTCCTTTCGGGCTAGTCGGGTTTTAAAGTGAGGGGAGCAGCACCCGACAACCACCCCCCTCATCCTAGCTAGGATTCTTATGCACCAGACTTCGTAATTTGAAGAATGGTATTTGTATTCGTTGTTGAAGAGCTAAGATCCTCATCAGTACGAAGACCAACAAAAGACATGTTGATAATACGTGATGTCGGACCGTCCACCCCTACGTCAGCAGAGTTTACCTTGATGCGTGGGAATAGGAATGTGAGGGTGTTTGACCCATCTCCTACAGAAACTTCAAGTGCTGATTCTGTTTCATTCAAGAAACGGTTGATCAGAGTTGCATCCTCAAAGTATGCTGAGACTGTACCTTCAACAGATACCGTACCAAACTCAAGGGCTGATGGTGTATCCTCACCAATAACCAGAGTTGGAGCAAAGTTGTTTGTGACAGTAAAATCAAGGGCAGTGATAAGCGTCAATGCTGAACCAAGTGTACCCTTGTTACCAAGTTTGATGTCACCTGAGTAAGCATCAAATGGTTCATTACCAGCAGAAGCATCTTGTGTCTTCTGTGTAGCGCCAATAGTCATTGTCTTGCCAACCATACCAAAGGTAGCTGTTACCATTTGGTTGGGAGCCATAGAGACTGCCATTGTGTTTACTGCGCAACCTGTGAACAAACGTGCTTGGTCTACGTCTGCTGAGTAATCCTCAATCGACAGAAAGGTAGGTGTAGTACCTACGATAGCTGCGTTAGTTACAGTTGTAGATCCATCGCCAGCAGTGAAGCCTGTAGCGAAGTCATTATCTGACATAAGAGCAGATTGCATAAGAACGTCAAACTCAGCGTGACGTAAATCTGCTACAATGTCTCCACCCACAACTCTGTTACCATGACGGTCAACGCGAGGCATACGGTCAGCTTGAATGTCAGTACCAGCAACACGATCTTTGGTGAGATTGAGTGAGTGAGTTGTGAAAGGCAGGTTTTGAAAGTTACCTGCTGGTGTCGTACCAAAAGTTGCTTCCTCTTTGAACGACAGAGTAGAACGAGAGCCTTGTGCGAAAGCCATTTAGTTTCTCCTAATTATAGACGTACCAGCCGATAGTGACTGGTATGAAGTACCAAGGAGAGGAGAGCCTACCTTCCTCTCTCTCTGCATAATCTATAGAGATTGTCTTTGAGTTAAACGTAATGTCTGTCGTTGCATCAAAGTCTTCTATTATGCTATTTGCTAGTGTATCACCAGCACTAGGGCCATTACCCTCTGCCACAAAGCAATCTACTCTGAATATACCTAAGTAGAGTTGTTGTGGGTTGGAACCCCTTACTGCTGGTCTACGAGTGGTTGGGATAAAAGTAGGTCTAACCCAAGATGTTCCTGTAGTCGGATCGAAAGAAATATTCTCATACGCTATAGATGGAATACCAGAGACTTGAGAAAGTTTTTGCTCTAGGCCACGTCTTATGTCAAGGTATATGCTACTCATCCGTGAAGCCTTATTAATTTACCCTTTATAACACGCCCTCTGTCTTTACTATCGCCATAATCTACATACTCTGCGTGAGGTGCGCCATTACGAAGTACAGCCACTTTTGTGCTTTCTAAGTCAGGGATTTTATCTATATCAGATAGAAGGTTTTGTTCACCCTCTTTTCTCATGTCTTCTTCATTAGGGGCTTTGGGCCTATTGAGAGAACTTTTACCCCTTGGTCTACCTGACTTGCCTGTCTCAAACGACCAAGATGTAACAAAAGCACCAGTGTCTACAGGGGAGAACCTAACTGCATCCCTTGCAATCGCCGCAAATTCATTCTTTACTTCTTCTAAAATGCTGGTCTTAGCAGCCTCTATTTTTCTAGCTATAGCTGCTTCATCAATTTTGACAGAGGATTTAATCATTCGCTTACATCACAAATATAGCAGAGGGCAGTGCCATCAGAGAACATAGTGAGGACGTTATTGATATGAACCGTATTTCCATTCCCTAAGATCTCATCTTCTGTGTCTGGGGAAACCGCAAGACCTAGAGCGGGAATTACGCATTTACGTACACCTCTGTTTATGTTCTCAGGGTCAATCACCCCAAGGCTATAATTATAGAAGTATCCTGTAAATGAATAGTCATCTGAAGTGGTACTAGATACAGTGCTAGTGGTCACGTCATAAGAACCATAGGTTTTCTTACGAAGAGTAAGCGTTTGCCCATGCTCTCCTACAAGATTTAAGAGATCGTATGCCCGAAACGACATTACTCATAGTCCCTGATATATTGTTCATCAGTTGGGGGGTTATCGAACTGGCCTTTAGCAAAGCTAGAATCAGGTCTATCAGTCAGTCTACGGTTAGCTCTGATAACTGCATTTGAGATACCACCAGCACGTAGACTTGCAGATGTCATAGAATATTTCTGACCTTGCTCACGAAGGTCTGCAGACAGGGCCTTATACTGTTTAGCCAAATCACTGTAATTTGATGATAAGGCCCCATCCAATTTTGTAGTAACCCTTCTAGCGAATTTAGCAGCGATAGAACTAGCTGCCCAAGCACCCGCAAAGTAGACGTTATCATTAGCTTCAGATAAGGCGAAAGTAATCTCTTCATTCTTGATCAATTGATCATTCGTATCAGTATCACCAATAAGAAGTCTAACGACATTCAGCCTACCTGATGATGTAGTCGTTACGAGATCAGTTTCGTCATAAGTCCAAGCCATTAGTCTGCCTCTAGGTCTCCATGTCTCCCCCGCCAAGAGCGAATGAAACCGATTTGCTTATCTTTGATCTTAGAGACACGACATTTCTTTCTGTCGTACTCAGCTTCGTTAGAAGTTTTTGCCTTAACTTTATCGTTGATGGTCTTAACAAGGATTGCAAGTTGTTCTACATCCATATCAGTGAGACCATCTCCGACAGAAGGCTTTAGGGTTGTTTCCAGTTCTTCGTTGTGGTGAAGATGATGCTCATTGTACATACGTTCAATGTTAGCTTTCGGGAGACCCCGCTCCTTCCAAGGAACGAGATCACCTTTAGCATAGCGTTTACCACTCATCAGCAATCCACTAGGATTACGCACGAAGACTGGCTTATCATATTGGAAAGGTGGTCGGGTCATTCACCTACTCCTTATGACAAGATTGTGTTGAAGAACACACCAAGGTCTGCACCTACAACCTTTTGGTCATAAGCCATGTTAGCTTCAAGAAGCTCTGCAACACCTTCAACACGCAGGAAGTCACCTGTGTAAGAACGAATGTCGATACCATAACCAGATGCGTTATCCAGTTCGTTCCATGTGAAGTTGTACCCTGCTGATGGAACCATCAATCCTGCAGATTGTGGTGCATAGTAGAGAGCAGCTTTCTTGGTTGCTACAAATGCAAGAGACTCAGAAAGACCTTCTTTTGCAGTGTTCTCAATCGCGTCAACGATGTAGTATTCTGCAACTTCAAAGATCTCAGCAAGTTTAGCTTGCGTTACCAAAGCGGTGTTAGTAACTGTTGCACCACCGTTGATACGTGCCAGAACGTCTGGGTGGTTGACCAATGTGTCGTGAACATCACGGGTAACAACCATTTTGTTTGGCTTAAAGCCACCAGAAGCAACTTGCATCGCACGACGAGCAGTTGTTACGTCAACGATTGGAGTTGAGTTTGTGTAGTCATCCCACTGTGTGACTTCTGCTGCAGTGTCGTTGTCAGCATTTGCAACACCAGTGTACTCAGTTGTCCAGATGCTTGTTCCAAAGAACGTAGACATGAAACGCTTTTCACGGTCAATCAAGAGATTGTGTGTGAGCATTTCGGATGCACCGCGACGAATATCCAAAGCAGTGTCAGCATTTGCCAGCGTCTCAAAGTCAAAGTCTGTAGACAAAGACCGCACGTCACAAGTGTACGTTGCGTTTGAGATTGACATACCGATACGCTGTGAACGAGTACGTGGAGCGCGAGGCTGAACTTCATTGCGGAAGAAGTTCTCGCGGTCATAGATGTAATACTTGTTGGTCTTTTTATCAACAGGTACGTTTGGGAAAACCTTATCAGCGATAAAGTTGTCTTGTGATTGTAGGTACGCTACTGTCAGGTTTGTTAATGGCTGATCAATATGTACCTGTGAGGCGGTTAGCATAGGCATTGTTGTTATTCCTTCCTATCTATAGGTTACGCTAGGATGTTGCCGCCTTGGATAAGCTCCATAGCGATGACTTGACCGTCAACGCCAGCTTCCATTGCGTATCCCATAGAAACATCTCCTGATGCTGCTGTAATAGCGTCACCAGATGCGTCTGTTTGAAGTTGCGCACCAGCAGCAACAGTGCCGCCACATGTGATGCGAGTTTGACCAGAAACAACAACAGTTGCCTCTTCACCTGATGCTGGGTCATTTTCCAGAACGCCAAAGCAACGCTCTCCTGCAGAGTCAGCAAGGTCTACTTGACCATCAGATTCCAGTGTTACGAATTTGAACTGAGAAGACGACAAATCTTCGCCAGCAATTAGTGAGCGTGTGTCACGTGATTGTGTTACAGCCATGATTACTCATCCTTTTCATAAGTTTTAGCGATAAGGGATTTACCCTCTGCTGTTTTAGAGATGGCATCAAAAGCAGCGTATTTGTTGACCTTATGCTCTTCGGCATAGGCGTCTACCATCTTGTCTAGTTTAGATTGTGGGTCAGTCATATCTGCATCTACAGACTTCTCACCAACCTCATCCATAGCAGCAGCAAAAGCAGCATCTGCGCCTTTGAGTGCTTCGAGGACTTTTGCATCACCCTTGATGACATCAAGAAGAGACATAGCTACTTCAACGTCAAAGTGTGGCAATTCTGCTTCGGCCTTTTTACGCAGTTCAATCATCTGCTTTTCGACCTTAGCTTCCTCAAGAGCTTTCAAGACAGGCTCTGGAATGTCAGCCTTTACGACCATCTCTCCATTAACCTCAATAGTCTCTACGACCTCTTCTTTTTTCTCAACGACTTCCTCTAGCTGTTTGCGTAGGTTATCGTTTTCTTCTTTGAGTTCCAGAAGCTCTGCTTCCAAGGATACTTCCTCGTCTGCTTTCTTCATGTCCTCATCCATCATTTTCTTGGCTTCTGGGAAGGTATAACCCTTATCCATCATGCCGCGAAGTTTAGCCTTGAGGTCATCAGACATTTTGTCCATTTCCTCCATTTCGGCATCGCTCATTTTATATGCTTTTTCCATATTTTCCTCTTCGGAATCACGCTTGAAAAGTGCAACTTTGGCAGACGCATTTGCAGGACGGTCAACCAAAGATAGTTCGTCAAGCTCAAGTTGCTTAAGAAGATTCATCTTCAAGTTTCTCCTTGATTGCACGACCACCGATACTGAAGGCCGCAAGTTCACCAGATTTGACCTTATCCCAGACGTCATCGTCGTAGACTTTGTAAGCTACAACCCATCCTTCACGGTCACTCTGTATGCCAAGGCTTTCACCAATTTCCTTAGTGATAGGCAGAGAGTGAATTACACGCCCTGTCATTTTACCTGTGTGCATTGTTTTACCGACACGAATATGTTCCATGAAATCATTCACGGCTTTAACAAGTGTGTCGGCTTCGATTACATCACCCTGACGGTCAACTATTCGTTCACCTTTCTCAGTGATAACGGAAGCCCATCCATAGACAATACGTTGTTCTTCGTCTGCCTTGAGGATCTTCCCTTCGATCTCTGTTTTAGTTAAGTCACTCACTGTGGCTCCTTTCTCCCACATACGGCAAGACCAATATCTCGCAGTTGTCTTATCAGTTGCAGTATCGCACGAATGACGACTACGAAAGTTGGCTCTGGCTTTGGGATCATCACGGCGAATCTCCATATTAGGATCACCAAAAGTTACTTTCTTGGTTTTGTCACCATCTTTGACGTAAACCCCAAACTTCTTGCTTGATCCAGAAGGAAGCCTAAATGGTTTGTTTAGAGGTTTGTCTGCTTTATTGATGGCTGCTTCGGTAGGCAATTCACTCTCATCCCACACGTCATTCTTTCTTGTTGACAGGGGGTGTTTAGCAGGGAGTAAATCAGTATCGTGTTTACCGCTACGGAAACGACCAGTGCGAATAGTACGTAAGAAGTTGTTGACACGCGCCATAGCCCATTGTTCTGGTGATTTTACATTTGGTCTAACGGAAGCAGGGTTTGTTCTATATGCACCTACACCTCTGTTGTAGACCTGTTCGAGCATAGCCATAGTGACTGTACCTTTGTCACCATACTTTTCGTTATGCTCCCGCATTTTGTTCTCTAAACCTGCTTTTGGCATTATGTCCTCAATACACTATTCTTTACTAAGATCACATCAAAGGCTGCAGTGACACGGGCGTTATTGCTACGTACAGTCGCCCTTATGTCTATGTCAGACTTTTCTGGGATTGCTAATGGTACAGAGAATGGGTAGAAATATTGACCACCATCACCAGAGACCTCAGAGGAATGTTCAACTCTAAAGGAACCTTGACCAAAGTATCTGACAAACATATTAACTGTAGCATCTGCACCAACCTGACAGGTAGAAGTACCTTGTGTAAGATATGCAGTGTAATCTGCTGGAACTGTATATACAGCCATCAAGGTTTGAGCCTTATCAATATTTATACGTGCTACATTAACTGAACTTTTCTGTATATCGATAACAGCAACATTATTACCTGATGTTAAATAAGCCCTATAGACACGTAGGAAAGAATTGGTAGTTGCTGTAGCACCAGAACTAGAAACTGTGATAGTTTCTGATAGAATATTATAATTTCCATCTAATCCCTCAATAACTAAACTCTTGCCATTGTCAGAGGCATTCACTGCAGGGACAGACAGAGTACCAGCAGAGGAAAATGATGACCAAGGATAATTTGTGTCGTTAATATCCCAGATTGTTCCAGATTGGCTCTGAGACATCGCAGGTACATCACCAAACCTATGTTCGAGGGAGTGACCGCTTACTTCACCCTGTGCAATGGAAAGTGGGCTATCTTTGAATAACTGTTTACCCCAAGTAGACATCAGTTTAACTCTTTCGTGATAAGTATTCCAATGTTTCCATCATTAGGGAAACTCTCTACAGCACTGTCTGAGTAAGTAACCTCAAACTCTGCATAGTAAGTTCCTGCAGTATCTGTGTCAGATCCAGTCCAATTATATTGAACTATTCCGCTTGTAGCAGGACTAATTATAGTTGCGGCAGTATCAATCTTAACCGTACCAGCTAGGTCTTTCATGTGAAAGCGCACACTAGCTCCTGTAAGGTCTATCACACTACCGCTACCATCTTTAAGTGTAGCTCTTATAGAAGGGGCGGTATCGTTTTGTTTTA
>Ga0208149_1000012_pt1 | contig 71029 bp, 69 predicted proteins | sample DEB08_DNA_15_FD_184533 | JGI IMG/M metagenome (GOLD analysis project Ga0208149, IMG submission 184533) | Aqueous microbial communities from the Delaware River and Bay under freshwater to marine salinity gradient to study organic matter... | ecosystem: Environmental > Aquatic > Marine > Coastal ... | reverse complement strand
AGACCTCATAGTTTGATCCCATGAGATCTGCCCACATACGGAAGTTATGTTGAATACTCTGCCATCCTGTCATCCAACAATGACCAATCCAATACTCCCACCAGTTCATCTTAGTTTTATTTGGATGGGTTCCTTTTATTGGTGTGCTAAACATTATTCTGTGAGTCCTATAGTTGGATCAACATCATCAAGAGAGGTATCAAATTCAACTTCTTCCCTGTAATCCCAGTTCCATGTTCTTTCAATAATTCCAACATCAATACCGAATCGGTATGCCCAGAACATAATACTCAACGTGCTACCACATCCAGATTTGATCTGTAGATATGGCCAACTGGCATAATCATTCCAACTTACAGAACCTTGGAAGAGTGCCCAGTTCTTCGTGTGTAAGATTTGAGCATACCAATCGTGTCCATAATCTTCACGATGCTTAAGTGTGATTAGTTTCATTTTTGGATATCAAATGTAGGAACAGGAGCACCACCATTACTGGGAATCATATACACAGTGCGGTTAGAATCTTTCTCACCTTCAGTAATCCAAAGATACTGAAGATAAGCAGGATTATCCTTCAAACTCTCACCAATGATTTGGTTTGCTTGTGCAACACCAGTAGCACGAATAACTTCTGCATCAGCAAGTTGCTTTGCAGAATCCTTTTTTGCTTGTGCTTCAAGCACTGCTACCTGGCGAGTATATTCTGCCTTTTGAAGTTCTGCTTTACCTTGAAGTGATTGTGCCCACACATTATACAGCGGACCAACCACTGCATTGATTAAAATCAAAGACAAAAGAATAGAAGCACCAACAATAGTAAAGTTTCGAACAGTGTTGTCTTGAGTCATTTTTCATTCTCCAAAGTGGATTTTAGTAGTTCATTCATAATGCGACGATCACGATAGTTTAGAATAATGTCCATCACACAATATCCGAAGGCAAATCCTGCCATAATAGTAGTAATCATTTTCCTCCTTTAGTTAAGATTTCATAGTTTTGTACTATACCATTCTTAAAATGAATACGGCAATCTGGCCAGTCTTCCCAATCACCTTGCCAATTCTGTGGGTATATTACCACATATTTGGTGATATTCCATGGTCTTACTTTACCATGAGTTCCGTTTGGAATCCACCTAAAGTTTAAGAGTGCTAACTTATCATTATACCCGTCATCGCCTTCTTTGAGTTCCACAAAGTCAGCAGTAAGGGAGTAATCGATCAAATACAGTTGACCATCAGGAGAAATCCAGTATTGAGACATTGTGCCACCAATACCATCTTCAATATCTTTTGTTTGGCAGTTGCCAGAGAAGTGCTCACCAAGATAATAAGAGCTTCTCACATAGTCAAACATTCCCATTATGCTACTCCGTTGAGTTTGGACTGCTCATACAGGTCAATCATCTCTCCCAGTTGGTCGTCAGAGTATATAGCGAAGCGTTGAAAACGACGATAGAGTTGCCAATAACTTGTCTCCCATTGATGCTCACGCTCTTCATCAGTCATTTGCTCCCAATCACCTTTGATCTTGGGTTCACTACCAAAGTTCTTTTCGTATTGAGCATTGATCTTTGCCCATTGAGCATCACGCTCTTTGAAGTCCTGGTATTTCTTCTCCAGGTCCTCATCCATGGTCAGTTCATACTCATTACATACCTTACGCTGCTCTTCTTCAAGCACCATGTCATTGAAGACAAGAGACATAGCACCACTACGAATAGAACTGGGGCACATACCCACACAGAGCATGAACTTCTCAAACAGTTTGAAATACTGTTTGGCATTGAGATCAGCAGCAGGTGCAGTGATCAGGTAATGCTCTTCAGGGATGAAGTCATCATCACCAATGGTAGAACCAAACCCACCACTATAGGAGTGAGTGTAAGTTGCATCAAACTTGAATTGAACTTCTGCGTTGTAAGTCATGATGTCTGATTGATTATAAAAGTATTATACATTAAAAAAGCACCCAGTACAAGGGGTGCTGTGACAGTCATTTAACTGTCTCTTGCCGTGTGTATTCAACATCATTCCAATGCCTTACCGCGTTGGCAACAATGGCAATATTAGTGAGAAGATAAGTACAAAATATAAAAGTCCGTAGCACAGCCACGTAATCTGCTTCTCTGTCATTGCTTCCTGCCTTTTCTCCAAGTGCTTTTGCCCAGATTCTCCATAAAAACTTTCTTCTATTTTTGTTTTTCTTGCCCATGGAGTAAACCTTGCAGTAAATGAGTCGCTTCTGAAAATCTATCTACATAATGAATTAACTTCATGTCTTTACTGGTGATAAAACCATTATCAAGCATCTCTTCTTCAATCCAGTGCTTTAATGTTCTCCACATCCTACCAACACAAATGATTGGTTTTTGATTCATGTGACCAACTTGAACTAATTGATAGATCAATGCCATCTCAAGAAGAGTCCCAACTCCACCAGGAGTGACAACAAATGCATCACACTCTGCAAATGTTTTTAATCTAGAATAAAAAGTTTCGTGCTTTTCATATTCTTGAACGTAAGAATTAACTCCTTCTTCAAAAGGCAAATAAATTGCTTGTGCAATTGAGCAAAGGTGATCACCACCACATCCTTCCATAGCACCTTTGTTTGCTGCCTCCATTGTTCCAGGACCGCCACCAGTAACTACAGTCCAACCATTTGCAGATATATTCTTAGCTAATTTTTCTACTGCCTTATAAAGATTAGAGTCTGGATTTGTTCTTGCCGATCCAAAAATTGCTACTTTTTTCATTTCTTTTTAATAGACATAATTTCTAACTTTGGTTTCCAATGTCTCATTCCTTTACATTCTATACCTCTCCTAATATATGAAGCTACCGCACTTTGAGCAGATTCTATTTCAAAATAAACAGAAACTTCATCCTTACCATCAAGAACATAATCAACACAATAAAATCCCTGCTTTAAAGGATCATTACGTCTTTCCATTAAAAAAGAGGGTCAAATGACCCTCTAATTATATCATGTATTCAGTTTTGAATCAACCGATGGTTGGAGCAGTCAGAGCAACAGGAGTTGACTCAGCAACAAGATATTCAATTGCTCTACTAAATCTTGAAATATCATCCTGAAATAATCCCAATCCTCTATTGCATTGATGACAAATATGACCTCTAAATTTATTTGTTAGATGATCATGATCAACAACCCAAATACTTGCATTTCCACCTGTACCAACTAATTGAGTTTCATTTCTCAAACATATCGGACAAGTATGATTTTTGTTTGGATAACCGTATTTTTCTTTCAATAGTTTTCTCTGTTTTGATAAAACTCTTGCACATTTTTTACATTCTGGTCTCAAATATTTTCCACCATTAGCAGGAGAAAAGTCAGAAGTTGGTAATTGTTTTTTACATTTACTACAAGTTTTCATTTTAAATATTCAATCATCTTCTGAAGAGTGCTGATATTTATAAAAAAAGGATCCCGAAGGATCCTTTGCACGACAATGATTTATTTATCAACCAATGGAAGGAGCAGTCATTGCTACAGGAGTAGTAGATGCTGCTGCGAGATCCAGAGGAAAATTGTGGGCGTTGCGCTCGTGCATCACCTCCATGCCCAGACCAGCACGGTTCAGAACATCAGCCCAGGTGTTAATAACACGACCTTGACCATCAATGATGGACTGGTTGAAGTTGAATCCGTTCAGGTTGAATGCCATGGTGCTAACGCCCAGTGCAGTGAACCAGATACCGACAACAGGCCATGCTGCGAGGAAGAAGTGCAGCGAACGGGAGTTGTTGAAGGAAGCGTATTGGAAGATCAGGCGACCGAAGTAACCATGAGCAGCAACGATGTTGTAGGTCTCTTCTTCTTGACCGAACTTGTAGCCGTAGTTCTGGGACTCACTCTCAGTGGTCTCACGAACCAGAGAAGAAGTAACCAGAGAACCGTGCATCGCACTGAACAGAGAACCACCAAAGACACCAGCAACACCCAGCATGTGGAAGGGGTGCATCAGGATGTTGTGCTCTGCTTGGAAGACAAGCATGTAGTTAAAGGTGCCACTGATACCCAGGGGCATAGCATCGGAGAAAGAACCTTGACCAAAAGGATAGACCAGGAACACTGCACTCGCAGCAGCAACTGGAGCAGAATATGCTACACAGATCCATGGACGCATACCCAGACGGTAAGAAAGTTCCCACTCACGTCCCATGTATGCATAGATGCCGATCAGGAAGTGGAAGACTACCAGTTGGAAAGGACCGCCGTTATAGAGCCATTCATCAAGAGATGCTGCTTCCCAGATGGGATAGAAGTGGAGACCAATAGCATTGGAGCTAGGGATAACAGCACCAGAGATGATGTTGTTACCATACATGAGCGAACCAGCAACGGGTTCACGGATGCCGTCGATGTCCACAGGGGGAGCACCAATAAAGGCAATGATGAAACAAGTAGTAGCGGCGAGCAGGCAAGGAATCATGAGGACTCCGAACCAACCAACATACAGACGATTGTCAGTGCTGGTTACCCAATTGCAAAACTGTTCCCAAGTATTCGATTGTTGTTGACGTGAAAGAGTAGATGAAGACATTTTAATTAACTAGTAAGTAGATCCATCAGGGAAATGGTGGAGGTACTTATTTCCTAGACACCCTCAGTCTAGGATATGAGAGACGGATTGATATACCTGCCTAGTCTCGGTCAAGCGGCAGGTGTTACAACGGTTAACAGAATGTTACATTCCTTAACGTGTTGATTTATTTAGTGTACTTCGATTTTCCGTATTTGTCAATCCTTTATTTGGATTGAATCGGTGTGTCCCGAAGACTCACGTATTATACATGGACCCCCCACAGAAGGTCAAGGGGCAGAATTTTTATACAAGTGACCAGAGGGAAGAAGGGATGTCATTGACCATTTATGTGCTAGATAACCCTCTGCTTTAACTGCCAATGCCTGATCATTACTATTAAAGATCATAAGTTCAGCAAACTGACCATCCAATTCTCTATTTTCTGCTCTGTTAACATGAATCAAAAACGTAGAGTTTGACATGTTAACTGCAGTAAAATATTCATCCGCAATATTAATTCTTTGTGTTCCATTCATGCGACCATAGATATCATTACCAGAGAAGTCACAAATAGTAGAGTGAATAGTGTCTCCAAGATAAGGTCCACCTGCCCAATTTCTAGTATTTCCTCCAGAAAGAGCAAGTCCCGAAGATCCCAAACCATCAGTTTCAAACGCAGCAATAAATTGTGAGATATTTCCTGCTCTTAAATGAATATCATTATTACTTCCGTCATTATCTAAAATACTCCAAATAGAATCTCTTTCATTCCCTACACCATTAATATTCAAAGCACCCACAATAATAATATTACCATCTGTTATACCAAAATTAGTGTTTGATGCAGTCAATGCCCTATCAGTACCACTAACAAATGATCCATCAAAATCAATAGCATCAAGTCCATTCAATGTTGTAGTTGTTGGTGTATTAGTTCCAAAAATAGTAAAAGAATTACCAGATTTATCTGCTATTTCTGTTACAGTGGATCCAGATGTTGTAATAGTTGAAGAATCTGAAGCATCCCACCAAGCAACTAAAGAAGACTCATCCGATGGTCCCCAAGGATTAAGTGTAGAGAATGCAGTAGATCTTCTTCCAGCAAAAAAAGAACTACTAAAAGAACTAAAAAATGGCATTAGACTCCACCAAACGAAACACTTTGACCCATTACAACATATGTTCCACCATCATTCAGAATACTAAAGGAGACAACATCAATTCCAGATGCAGTTCCAGATGGTATTGAATTGCCCTGCCACTTAATTGATTGCAATACACCACCTATTTGCAGTGATGTTGGCATAAATGCAGGATCATTTTGATTTACAACAATTGTGATTGTAGTTCCATACTCAGCACTAAGTGTAAGATTAGTGAGATTTGCTGTCCAATTTGCCGAAGGATTAGTGTGGTAAAAAATATGTCCAGTTGAACAATCATGAGATACCGTTCCCGTAGAACTATTCAAAGTATCAAATGCTTCTTGTGTTCCGCCACCAAACAGAGCACTAGAACTAAAGGTTACGATTCCACTAATATTAACGTTAGTAAAATTAGAAGTACCGCTAGTATCAATTCCAATTACAGTTACATCTCCAGTTGTAACAAACCCTACAAGGTCACCAGCAGTTGTAAACCCTACAAGATCTCCAGCAGTAGAGAATCCAACTAGATCTCCAGCAGTAGAGAATCCTACAAGGTCACCAGCAGTTGTAAACCCTACAAGATCTCCAGCGGTAGAGAATCCAACTAGATCTCCAGCAGTAGAGAATCCAACTAAATCTCCAGCGGTAGAGAACCCTACAAGGTCACCAGCAGTTGTAAACCCTACAAGATCTCCAGCAGTGGAGAACCCCACAAGATCTCCAGCGGTAGAGAATCCAACTAGATCTCCAGCAGTGGAGAAACCTACAAGATCTCCAGCAGTTGTAAATCCTACAATAGATTCAGTTGTTGCATATCCAGAAAAACTTGGTGGTATGTATGTAAAAATACCAAAGTCACTATCATAAGATAAGGAACTTATTCCAGGAGATCCAACATATACAGAGAGATCAGAATAACCAATTCCAGAACTTGATCCACCAGTAGCAGTAATAATAATACTACCAGTAGATTGACTTACATTAATTCCAGCACCTCCAGATACTGAAGTAACAACACCAGATAAAGTAGAACCATCACCAACAAATGATGCTGCAGTAATAATTCCAGTGGTGTTTATACTTCCATTAGTTCCAACTCCAGCCCCACCAGAAGGGAGATTAGTTAATCCAGAACCATCACCAACAAAAGAAGTTGCAGTTACAACACCAACACTAATTCCTAAAGAAGAGGTATTACCAAGTGCTAATACATTGTTTAATGTCTGAGTCTCAGTTGACAATCCAGTTGTCACTGTTGAGAAAACAAATCTTTGAATTGAATGATCATATTTTAAATACTTACCATCATATGCACTAGCATTAGTGGCAATACCAACAATGTCATCAAGGTATTGTAAGTTTACTTCACCACCACCACTTCCAACCATGGCAAGTTCTTGTTGGAGTTTACCAACAAGTTTTTGATAATGATCTTGAAGTTGAGAGAATGTTACAGGACTATCTGCACTAACTTTTTTTTGTGATCCTTTAGCAACTTTTTCAGACAGAATCTTATATCTAGAATCTAGTTCATCTAATCTAGTTTCAAGAAGTCTTAAATCTTTTGCTTTTTGTATCTCTAAAATAATATCTTCTTTTAAAGTTTCAATCTCACCAATATGATTCTTAATTACCCCTATAGCAACTCCTTCTACCTGGCGACCATATAACTCATTAAAAATATCATTTGCCTCATTTAATTTTGCTTCTTTTATAGATGCCTCTACAGATGAGAGATGCCTATTTTTTTCCCTAACTTCTACAATAATGTCTTCAACTAAATCTACATTTTGTTCTTCTTTTTTTTGATATTGTTCAAATTGATCTCGCCAATTAAAAACAGCATCAAAATTTTGAGTGTCCTCTTTTAAATGGACACCATTCTTTTTCATATCCTCATTTAATTCTTGGATTTTTTTGTCCAAATAATTTGAAGACCTATTAAAACGTTTAAAAGTGCCCATCAATATAAAAAATTCCTTTATATAGTATTTATTCCATTTAAAAATCTTAGTCTAAATTAAAATTAAAGTCAATTTATAATAAATACAAATACACAAATACCCTACAGAAAAGTAATGAAAAGAATTTCTCTTCTACTTGGTGGAATGTTACTGATGGCGGCACCTGCACATGCCGATCTTACTAGCAAAATTTCTTCTTCAGTTCAACTGACAGTAGAAGGTCCAGCAGTTCAGTCTACAAGACTTGGTTCTTCTTACTCAGTATCTGGAGACAACATCGCAGTTACTACTCTTGGTGGTCTTACAGGCGGATCTGCTACGGCACCTGCAACTGTAAGTGCAGGTTCTTATGCAATCAATAATGACGGTCAGTCATTTAGTTTTGCTGAGAATACTTTTATTGGTGACACAGTAGTTACTACACAGACAGCACTCTCTGCTGGTCAGATTGATACTCCAAATCTTTATGGAGAATCTACCACACAGGTTGGTGGAACTGCTGGAGCACTTGCTGGAACCATCGACACCGCAGGAGCAATCACTCTGACTGCTGGTGGTGCTGGTACTTCAGCAACAGGTCAATTCGTAACAGAACTGTCTGTAAGATAATGAAAAGGATATTTGTTATTCTGGCACTGCTTGGGTCTCCTGCTTATGCAGTGCCTGTGGTTCCTAACTTTAGTCAAGGAAGTATGACGAGCCACACAGAAACAAGGTCAAAAATAACAGAGACCATCAATTCGATGGACTATAACACTGGGTATCAATATTCCGTATCTGGGACTGGTATCACTGCAAACGGTGCGTTGTCACCAACTACATCTACTTCTACATCAACCATAGACGGAGTGAATTCTACATGGACAGGCATAGGAACCAAAGTAAACTTCACACAAACAACTCCAGGAGCAGCATTTCAGTTTGCAGAAACTTACCGTGGTCCTGGTTTAAGCAATCAAACAATAATTCAAAGAGTCACAGAAGTAGAATCAATTACAGATACAACTTCCATATTCAGTCAATAATAGGAGTCATCCTTCTTGGAACACTATCGCCACATAAAGCTTTGGCTGAAACTGTTGGTGGTGTTAGCGCCACCGCTGCTCCTGTTGCTAATAGTAGTGGTTCTGTTACAAATCAAGCGATACAAGTATTACAAGGACCTTACATCACCAACACATACGGGAATGGAATCCAATGCCAAGGTCCCACTAGAAATTTCACCCCTTACGTAACTGGAAGCATCTCTGCTCAGAAACCTTGGGAACCTTATTATAATGATAATGTATATGATATGAGAGACTTTGATGAAGATGGAGCACCAGATAATCCTGGTGATGTGTTGTATCGTGTTCCTATCAGAACAGGACAAAAAGATAATTACAACCTTGGAGTTGGATTCTCTATTACTTGGTCTGAACCATTAGATAAAAAACTTCAGGCACAATGTAAAGAAGCAGCTGCTGCTAACATAGAAATGATGAAGCAACTCACTGCTAATAAGAGATTAGATTTTGAGATTGCAAGACTTAAAAACTGTGGGGAATTAATGAAGCAGGGTATTACTTTCCACCCTAAGAGTCCTTACTATAAAGTCTGTGCAGATGTTGTGGTTCAGAACGTAACTACAGTTCCTAAGCACGAACATCCACACATACATAAAATCAACCCCTAAGATGCTTTTGTTCCATTCTTCTTTCGAAGACTGACTTAACTACTTCTTTCTTACCACGCATCTTGGCAATCTTATTAACCAATTTTTTAACTATTGGTTTAACTGCTTTTAGGACTATATCTGCAATGGGTTTTGCGAATATCGCCGCACCAGCAGCAGTGGCGGCAATGACTGATGTTTGAATCACGATTCCTGGTTCTGGTAAGTATTCTTTATGCCAAGGTATATCAGGTTCGGAAGGAACTTCTATAATGTTCTTCTCACATTTCCTTAACTGAACATTATAAGTCTCATCGGGTAAACAATTTACTGTGTTTACTTCTGGTATTTTTGGAAGAGAAACCTGCTGTGGAGGATTTGGTTTCTCTGGTTTTTTATATGGAGGAAGTTTAGCAGGACGTGTTGGTATCACTTCCTCTGGAGTAAACTCTATTGGATTGAATGAAGGAACACCAGCATCACAATAAGTCAGAACACCATTTGGGTCATCTGACTGAATAGTCTTAGATTTACTTTTGCTACTATGAGCTTCCACACATCCAGGAATATCAACTATTGGCAATCCAATGTTAGTAGTTACTGGAACTATTGGTGGTAAAGATTGTGATGGTTCAAATATCCAAGTAGAAACTTCTGGTATATCAAGCTTCCGAGTTTTAATCTCTGGAATGTTTGGCATTAGTCGTGGTGAAATACTCCTTTAAAAATATTACCAATAGCACCAAAAAAATGATAGAAGATCACGTAGAGAAAAAATGTCTTCTCTGGATTTCTTTTGGTTTCTTTTTTCTTATAAGCGCCAACTGCCATGGTTAAAAAAATAATATTCTTATATTATTTACCAAAAAAATAATATAAGAATTAATAATAGTTACTTTTTATTAAATAAGGGTGCCATGAGTACGACGAATTTCTCTTAGTTCTTCAAAGTTCTTTTGCTTTGTTCCACCGTCATATGCCCAAGCATATCCTTCAGTAATCATTTGTTCGTTGAGGGACAATTCTGAGTCCCCAATGTATAACCAGCCCAAAAGACGACCATACTTGCCGACGCCACCAACAAGTTCAGTCCTAATAACAAGGTCATCGTCACCAGCCACAGCACCTTCCAGTTTCTCTTTGAGCCAGTTAGTAGCGTCATAACCAAGTGCCTTTTCTTCTTCATCTCTAGTGCGTTTCTCTGGAGTGTCAACTCCAGCAACTCTTACACGTTCTTTTTTGTACAAGTCAAATCCTAGGTCAATAGTAACATCAATAGTGTCACCATCAACCACTCTGTTGATCTCCACTACTCGGAAGTTGTAGCAACTCTTCCTGCTTGGTGGTGTCATTGCTCCCATCTTGCATCTCCATATATGCCATTCTTAATATATAGACAACACAATATAGTGTAAAAGCAAGTCCACAACAAAGAAGAATTATGACACTCCAAACTGGAGAATTAATATCGACTTCCATTATCCTTTAGAAGAATCTTTCTCTTCTTTTTTAGCAACTACATTAGTAGTATTATTACCATTACCATTGCCATTACCATTGCCACCACTAGATTTGGATGGAGTCACTCCAAAAGTAGCTAAAGTCCCAGTAAAAACGCTGGCAATAAAAGTTGGATCAATTTTTTGTTGAGGAATTCCAGGAATAGAAACATAATTAAGAGTTAATATTGCACCCGTCCAACCCAATACAATTAGTCTAACTAAACTGGATATTCCTTCTTCATGCCAATTAAATTCATGATCATCATGCTCATCTTTCTTTTTCTTGGGAAGCATTGATCTTATGATTGACTTCATATTATTTATGGAATAAGAGAATCAACTGATATATTTGTAGAGTTCAGTTGATTATATTTAGTACAGAGTACTTCACTAGATTCATGTTCCCATTTGTGATATAAACTTTTAAGATGTTTTGTATATTCAAAACCATCACATAATCTCATTTCATCAGCAACGATGGTTTTAATTAAAACTTCTCTTGTTAGCTTAGTCATACTACTTTTTAAGATTCCAACAAAAAATTATTTTTAACATAATAAAAATTTTAATCTCAAGATAATTTTTCTTGGGTTTCTAGTCCAAAAAAATTTTTTTGGACATGAAAATATTTATTAAGAAGTTTAAGTTAAGAATTATTTAATAAATCCTTCCTCACGTAACCACTTCTCAGTCAGTGGTGTTGGTTTGTAATCAGACCACATTGTACCAGTAGCACAAGACTTCAATGCCTTAGCAGTCATACCTTCAGTCTTACCTGCCCACATTGCTTCTGCTTCCCAGGGCACAGCAAACTTAGGATAAGTCTTTTCTGTGATCTCACGCCAGATCTTAGGAACATCTTCCTCTGGTTTGATGATGGCAATCATACTATTTTTAATAGTGCCTGCCATACAATCTTGAGCAGCGTGCCATCCTTCATGACGCATAACAGTCATGAGAACACCAGGAAGACGCATGTATGTCTTATTCAGAAAAAAGTTATTGCCAACTGTATGATAAACCCCACGATGCCCAACAGGAAAATATTTTTCGTCTGCTAGAAACACGTTAACTCCGACCTGACTAAGGGAAACGAGCATATTGTTGAACTCATCAGCAACAAAATCGTAATCACTATTGGGATGAGCATTAGCAATATCATTGATACTGAAGACTTGTTGGACATCTTTGGTGCATTCTCGAAGCAACATACAACCCATAGAGTCCATACTATAGAATTCTTTAATTAGTTTTTCTTGACCCGCAAATGCAGGAGAAGATATAAGTGCCATTCCCATAAGGGAAAATAAAAATTTTTTCATAGGTTTGGAATATCAGGTCCAGTAGTAATAGGAATATCAGGTCCAGTAGTATCTGGTATATCTGGAGTTAAAGACTCTACAAGGGCAGGCAGTGCCTCTCTAACAGCGGTTGCAACCTCAGTAGTTACTTTTGCCCTTGCGTCTTCAATAAGAGTATCTTTATTAAGATACAAATAAAAACTACTACCAACTACACTAAGCGATACCAAACCAGATAACAAAGCAATTGTGTTAATTAGACTTTGCATAATTTTCCTTATAGTATTTGAAAAGTCCTAAGGTAGAACTATTACCTTGAGAGACCCAATCATGAGCACATTCATAAATGGATCTGTTAGAGTATTTAGGTTCTTTATTCTCATTTAATTGACCCCCAAACTCTTGAAGAAGAGATGAGATGATAAGTTCTCTCAGCTCTAGTTTTTCTTCACTATATCTCCAGTCTAGTTGTGTCATGACCATATCAATTTTTTAGTGTAATCATAAGCATATTGTTGACGATATCCTTTGATACCCCAACCCAACCAGTAGTAAGCACCAACCATATACTGACTGACTGTTCTACCAGTTCCTTCAAACTCAGGCAGATACTTCTGGAAAGTATATTCGTTGATCATGTATGCTGTCTGACCCTCAAGCGAGGAAGGATCATAACCATACTTCTTAGAGAACTTACCTAACCCCAGATAACGGTTCGTAGAGGTCCACTGAATGAGTCCGTAACCACCGCTATAGCAACGATCGTAAGGAACTCTAGCACCTCCCTCACAAATATCGGGAATGAAGTTACTTTCTGATTTAATGTTTCCCATGATCGTTGCCAATGCATTACGATCTGAGATTCTTGTTTTCTCTTGAAGTTTTTCAAGGACATATTTCTCATTATCGTTACATTCTGGACACTTCCAGGATTTTTTTTCTACTGCAATTTCCAAAACTTTATCTGGATTAACAATTCCAACTCCTGGTTCAATAATAAGTGCAGGAGGATTTTTGATTTCGCTTATATTAGGATAAGCAGAAGCACATGCAGAGGAAATAATTCCTATTACAGGAAGTGCAAAAAATTTACGAAACATTAAATTAATAGAACTCGACATTCGTATCACCACAAAAGTGGGTACGACTCTTTGGTTGACTTATTTAGGCGAACTAACTTTACCACAAAAAAGAGGGGTAGTCAACCCCTCTTCTCCAGTCACCTATAAGTATTACTTACCAAATGCCTGGAATCAATTGTCCTGTTGTAAGATAAGACCCAACTCCAGCAATGAATCCAATCATTGCAAAACGGGCATTAAGAATTTCTGCTTCAGGTGTAAATCCAAATTTCATTTTATTTTCCTCCAGAGGTAAATTGAGTGTGTGGATTTTTAGTTTTGTTTGCTATGATTACTTTACTACCATCATGAGTGAATACTAGTTCATCCTCATGATCCCAACAAAGTTCTTCATATAGAGCATTTAAACGTGACATGTCCTCATAAAGTGCATTTGGATTAGGCATTTTGCTTCAACCAAGTAAGTACAGTATCAGGATTGCTCATTTCATAAGGGTCAATCGGACAATTTCCGATTTTCCCTGGTTCTTCAAACATAATTTCAATCTCACCATCGTTGACAATCATAGCATATCGCCAAGAGCGACTTCCAAAACCTAGGTTCGATTTATCGACAAGCATACCCATAGAAGAAGTAAACTCGCCGCTACCATCAGGGATGGGCTTGACATTCTGAACTCCTTGCTGTTTGAACCAAGCGTTCATAACAAAGGAATCATTTACAGAAATACAATAAACTTCATCAATGCCGAGTGCTTGGAACTCCTCATGGTTCTCATCATACCCAGGCAGTTGGTAGGTAGAGCAAGTAGGAGTAAATGCACCAGGGAGTGAGAATACAACTACACGCTTACCAGCAAACAGATCGTTGGTTGTGACATCTTGCCAACGGTAAGGGTTAGGTCCACCAATACTTTCATCGCGGACACGGGTGTGGAAGGTTACTTCAGGTACTCGGGTCATAATTTGTTTATATTAAAAAATTTATATTCAGAAAAGTTCTTCTTCTTGTTCGGTTAGAATAACACAATCACTAGTAGGATAAGAGACGCAAGTCAGAACAAATCCTTGTTCAATTTGATCATCATCCAAAAAGGATTGGTCTCCTTGATCTACTGTGCCACTGACAAGTTTACCTGCACAGGAAGAGCAAGCACCAGCACGACAAGAGTAATTCATATCAACTCCTTGATCTTCTGCAGCATCAAGGATGTACTGATCATCTTCACATTGAATAACACTTTCGGTGCCATCAGGTGTACGAAGAGTAATATTAAAAGCCATTAGTAAGTCTCAGAAATTTTTTCAATAGATGCTGCCAACAAAACAAAGAAGGCAACGGCAGTGATTGTAAACAAAAAAGAAACCATTGTCAAGCCTCAAAAGATACCGAAGAAGAACTTGCCATTGATCGCATAGGCAACGAATCCCATGATGAGACCCATCATCGCCCAACGACCATTATACATTTCCTTCTGTTGCCAGGGGGAAAAAAGACCCTTGCGGTTGTAGTTTTCAACAACCATTTGAGGTTCAACAGCCCACATGTTTTGTTGACCGCGCTCGTTAGTTGTTACAGTCATTGTAGTTTTGTAAAGATTTACAACACAATTATATAGCAAAAATAAAAAGGGGTCAAGCCCCTCTTGTCAATATATCCTGACAAACTAAGTATAATTACTTACAATAGTCTGGATTTTTTTTCAAAAAGCTATGAACATATGAGTCCACATCTATATCCATTTTATAATGAGCATGAGTATGTGCTAGTTGCACCATTCCTAGAAATCCACATATAAGCAGATTGATCAAAGTCAATGGATGAAAAAAATACTTCATAGTAAAAAGGGGACTCAGAGAGTCCCCCATAGTTTTATCTAATCGTTAGATCAGAAAGTGAACTTCAGACCAGCTTTGGTGCCATAACCGTTGTCTGCACCATTAGCACCAGTAGCGAAAGAAACTTCACCATAGACACTCAATGCTTCAGTCGCAGCAACGCTACCACCAACTTTACCAGAAAGAACGGTGTCGGTATCTGCACCATCAAGAGCGACAATGCTAGGACCAACTTGAGCGTAATATCCGAGAGCACCAGTAGTGCCTTCGTAACCTACGTGAAGATCAGTTACCGTACCGCCGTAATCCGATCCAACGAAACCAGAATTGGCTTCGACATTAACGTAAGGACCTGCGAACGCAGCGCCAGCGGACATGGAGAGAGCAGCAGTTGCTGCGAAAACAGATTTAATCATTTTAGATACCTCTTTAAATTTACTTGCGGAATGGTTACCCGCAGATGGAGAGTCGGTTTATCCGACTGCTTGGATATTATAGCATAGAATGACGCGAGTAGTTGAGGCGTCCCTTCTATGAACTGTCACATGTGACAATTGTTATAATTCGTAACACTAATTACGAATAACTTATTTATAATAGTTAATTTTTTTACTTTTGTCAAGCTTACAGAATACCAAATGGTAAGTTGCTTAGTCCCTTAAGTGCAGAACCTCCTCCTGGAGTTGGTGGTCTCATAGGAATACTTGCTCTTTCTTTTTTCTCTGCTCGAAGTTCCAGTTCATAAATTCTTTCTTCCATAACCTCAATAGAAGCGTGGAGGTTTGTAAGATAATCAATCAACTCTTCCTTATTCTCAACAACCTCGCGAATATCTTCACGAAGTTCTCTTTCTTTTTTTTCAACTTCTAGATCATCTGGATTAATCTGACCACTTTTGGCCATGTAAAAATCAGCGATTGCTTTAGTATCATCCAGATCTATTCCTTCTAATTTGGGAGATACATCTTCTTGTTCAACTTCTTCAGCAGGTTCTTCTGCATATTTAATGCTATGAATAACCTCAGTAGTTCTAGGTTTTTCTTTTAGATCTTCTGTGTTATTATCTTCTGTCATAGTTCTGGATAGTCAAACAACATTTCTGCAATATATTTATCGGCAAACTCTTCACCAAAAATGCCCTTTAAAACTCCTTTAGTTTTATTATTTTGCCTCTGCTTCTCACAATAATACTTGTGTCCTTCATAGTTTTTTCTAATCTGATCTTCATCAGTTGTTGCTTCAGTGATGTTTGCAATAGCACAATGATAATTTAAAAAGGTAAATGCGATAGAATTAAATTTATCATACTCATCTTCGTTAGGACTTACAAAAACACAATGCTCTGAGAATACATCTCCCCAGTCTGGCATCTTTTTGTCCTTCTCAAACTCTTTATCTTCCACAACATTAAGAATATCATACTGTGAAGGCAGAGACCTGTCTTCTCTAATTGAACTGATGTCTACAATTGCCGCTCCAACATTTTTTGAAGACGCTACAATATCAGCACCAAAGATTGGAAGACTATATTCGTACCTCGGATACATATTTGTATGTAGGATATCCAATCCAGATTTCATCTGTGCAATCTCTAGATGAATCTTTCTAAAATGGTGGGTCTCCCAAACAAAATTCTCAATATAAACAGCATCATCATCGTCTGCTCTATCAATTTTTCTAAAGTCTTCAGGGATTCCAACTTCCCTTACTATAAAGTGTTCTCCCCATGCTCTCAAAATATTTTCTGACAGGGATTGAATCATTGGATGTAAATCTCTCATTTGTTCCTCATTTAAAAAGTTTATCTTTAGGGGTATTTAAAACGAATAATTCCATTGGTTGGTCTGCTAATCTTGGGCGACTTATTCCATCATCCCAAACATAACCTTTTAAAAACATTATCCAATTTATAGAATCATCAAAGTCTTTGTTATAAACAACACCATAAACAGTATCGTCATGGTAGTCATCTACACATATAGTAACTTCGCCTCTAGTAGCATTTCTAAGATAATATTTTAGTTTGTTTCTTGCTTGAATACCATAATCTTTTTGTTCCTCATTATTTATTGATGGGGAACAAATTCCACTTAGGTATATGACCTTCTTAAGATAAACGCCCATACCCAAATCAATTATTCCCTCAAAAGAATAACCATCAAATACATCAAGAACTCTACTTATTTGGTATTCATACATACAAATTACTTAGTCCTCAAACATATATTTAACAACATTAACTGTCTCATTTGATACAGACTTCATCCTATTTACAACTTCAGGATCAATAAGATCAGGATGATACCACCAATCCTCAAAAGGACTGTTGTCATTAGGAGATACATTGGCAACTAACATTTCATATCCCATTAGTTTAAGATATTTCCTAGACTTGTCTCTATAAGATCCCGTCATATCAACATAATGATCATGTTCATATGTGATAATACCAAACCTATACTTCTCAAATGGAATTGCCAACAAGCATTCAAAAGTAGTTTTAGATGGTTCAACATCTAGTTGAAGATAATCAAAATCAGTTCCTTTATCAAAGTTATCAAGCAACTTCATGTAATCAATAGTTGTTGCATCTTTACAAATGATCTGGTTCTTACGCTCTCTAGCAAACTGGTTACACAGATCAGAGAGAATCTCAATAGAAATACCATCCCAGTCATATTTTGTCTCAAGAAGAGCAGTATTGTTTTGATAGAAAGGTTGTTGAGCGCCAATCTCAAGATAAAGTCCATTCGTTTTACCTTGAGTTGCGGCAAGAATAAACATATCCTGGAATGCTTGAGAATGATTATTTTTAATCTTATCAGAACCAGGGAATTTGAATCTTAATTTATCATGTTTGCGCTGTTGATATTTAATAACCTCATCTGGAATATGTCCTGATCCCATTCTCATTAGATTATTACCAACCATATCATAATGGCGATCATCCATCTCATAGTTATTCTTCATGTCTTGAAGAAGAGATCTGGATTCATCTCCTTTACCCCACCACCATGCGGCAAGTTGCTTCTCAAAAAGAAGACCATACTTACCAGGATATTCCACATCAGTCTTCAATGGTTCGCAATCAAAGTCACAAAACTCAATTGCCCAATGAGCAAAGATATAACAATCTTGCCACCACTGACGCTTTTCAGCAAACTTAGCTAACAAATAGTATGCTTCTGGTCTTTTAGGATGAATGCAAAGTGCTTGTTGAAGAAGTCCCTTTGCTGTTTGATCTCTCGTCCCTTGCCTATCATAGGCATTGGAGGCATGGATAAGTGCTTCATAAGCAAGATCAAGATCGTCTGTTCGCTCAGCACACCTCAAAAAGAATGATAGTGCTGGAGCGTTATGCCTATGATGCTCATACCACATACCAAGGTTAAAATTCTTTGTTGGATTCTCAGTATCCAATGCATACTCTAAAAGTAATTGGTTAAGATTTGCTCCATTAACACTTGTCAATAATTGAGTTTTTACATCCTCAACATTAGTAACTTCTTCATTTTCACTACGAAGTTCTTCACTCATTTTAACTTCAAACATTGCTCCCATAAGTTCCTCAACTGTTCTAGTACTTCCATTATCTTTCCACCAATTTATAATATAATCGTGGGTATAATAATGATTTCTTTTTTGTCCATCCTTTACATCCCCATCTCCACCTTCAAAAGTTGAAGTAAAAGATACGTCTTCAACAAACATTGGAATAGTATAAACTTTTCCAGCACTGGTGTAAAGAATGTTTTCGATGAGAGGTTGTATCTCAGCATCTTTTAGCTCAAGATGATATATATTATCTCGAATATAATTATCTATAATATATTTTGCATAGTCTCTTTTAACAATATATGCTGTCACAGACCAATCATCCCAAAGACGGTCTCTTATTTTTATATCTCCAAAATCTCCACGTATTGGAAGCATTTGAATACATCCCCAATCTTCGGGAAGAGCATCAACAAATTCCTTCCAAGTAAAATTCCAATAGTCTACAGTATCAAGACTCAAATCATCTTCGCAGAAGAATCCATATTCCTCATCAGTATTTTCATACCAATGTTTGATTGCTTTTAAATGAGATACACAACAACCTTTTGTTCCATCATTAAGAGTATCTACATACTTACCAGTGACTATATCATCAGATTCTGAGAATCTTTTTGATATTATTGGGATAATATTTTTTGCTCCATGCTTCTTTAAAGCATCTTCCAAATTATTTCTTCTATCAATACTTTCCTCAAGACTCAAATAATATACCGAATTTAATTCCGATAATTTTTTGACTTCTTCTTTTCTAGTAGCAACATAATTTTGACCATCAATATTAATTACATCCCAATCATATATCCTCTCGATATATGGATTTTGAATATCAGAAAAAAGTTTTTCATTAAATTCAACATTCATTTTTGCTAAGAGATATTCTAGATTCCAACGATCCGAATCAGAAGTTGTTGGATCAGAAATTCTTCTCTTTACATTCTCAATATTTGTTTCTGCTTCTTCACCATATCCTTCAAAATTCTCATATCTTTTACTATCTGGATGTGGTATATGAATAATATTATAGTTATGAACTAATTTTTTACATTCAAGACCCAATATAGTAAGTCTTTTTGTCATTTGATCATCTTCATAAGCATAATACTTACCCATTCTCTCATCATATCCACCAACTTTCCAGAAGTTTTCTCTGCTAACAAAGCAAAGACCCGTAAGATATTTGAATAGGGGACTATATGTATGAGAGTATTTCATCAACTCACCAACATCCATACCATGAAGGTTGACAACATATCCCTTTAAATCTTCATTCCAATGCTCATGATTACAGACGTAACTATCTTGACCACATAAGAAGGAATTTTCATCAATCTTATAAAAATCAAAGAATGGAAAATATGGATTGATCATATAATCACAATCCAACTTAAGAATATAATCTCCTGTAGCAATACTTGCGGCAAGATTTAATGGTTGAGGTTGATTAAAATACTTTTCATCATTAACTCTAACTATTTTTATTCTCTTATCAATTTTTGTAAGATGATTTATTGGTTCATCAGAACTCCAATCAACTATTATAAATTCTTTAATTTCATCAAATGCCAACCAAGAATTTAATGATATTCTTAATGCATCATACCGATTTTTACATGCACAAATTACTGAAACATTCATATTGAAATCCAATGAGGTAATCTTAATCCGTTAGAGTCTACAAAAGAGGCGTATGGTTGGAACCACTTCTTAGGGCAAATAGTTTTTTCACTTTTTGCCAACCAAGATCCCCACCAACTATAAGTACTATTAGCAATTATATGATAATTGCACATTGACATCAAGCACAAATCCAAATAAGTGTTTCCACTTCTCATAATATGAAATCTATCCTCACTAAAATAATCCTGATCCTCACACCAATCAGGATCGTCAGAGAATACTAATGTTGGTATAGATAAATCAAAATGAGATAATGCATCATTATAATAATCTAATGTAAGATTATTTAAAAAATGCGAATTTAAATAATCAGTTCTTCTTATATGAAGTGCTATTATTTTTTTATTTTGAAATGTTTGTTCTAAATAAAATTTAGCAATGTTTTTGTATCTTTCCTTAAAAACAAATTGCTTTCTTATATCTTTTTCAAAATCGATGAAATATTTATAGTTTTGAAAAAATCCTAAAATACTTTTATTATCATGATTAGTATTATAAAAGTTAGAATCAAAAGCGGTGTTTAAAAATCGACCATTCTGTTCTTCTGTTTGCAATACAATGCTATGACCACCAGAAACGATATCAGATGGTACACCATTGGGCAAAACAAACTCAGAATAATAGTGAGAAAATACTTTTGCTGATATATTAAAGCACTTATACAATTCCAAATTATTTTTACATAAAGCAAAGTCTAAATTAAATTTTTTAGACATAGAATACAACGCAGCATATTGGAACATTTGGTTTCCCAATCTTCCAATAAATCCAATATGAGGAAATGTAATCATAATGATATCAATCTACTAAAAAAATTACGTATTACTTCTATATTTGAATATCCACCATTCTCCATAAAATAATTTCCAGGTCTTATTCTGTGATGATGATACCAATCATCAACTATCTCATATTTATTGCCAGACGTTAACCAAAAATATGAGAATACTATTACATCTGCAGATGCATGATATGGAGTATTAACGAAGTATCTTTTTTGTGTTTTTAAATATTGTTCCCTATTAACAATAAAATTACCATTATTTAAAAACCACGATAACTTATGCATACTAGTTTCAATATATTTTTGAGTTACTTTTAAATCAAAAATTTTATCCTCATAATTATATTGAACTATATTACCATCAGACATTATTAAAGTACTCTCGATATAACAAGTATCTTTTTTTGAATAGTCTAAGTTTTTAATTACATCAAAGATACATTCATCAAACCAATTGTCACTATCAAAAAGATATACCCATTCAGAAGTACAATTTGCAACTGTTAGATACTTGTTTATAAAAGCTTTTTGATTTATCTCAGATCTAAAAACCTTTACCTTATCTGTATTCAAAGAGTTTAGTATCTTACAAAGATTACCATACTCAGTTGGATTTGATCCGTCATCATGTATTACTATTTCACTAATAAAATCACAATTGATTGAAGTTTTTATACAATCCCAAAGATATTTGGAACTATTGTATGTTGGTATTCCCAGAGATATACTCATTATTCACAAATATAGTGTTTATATGATCATGAAATATTTCTGTGTATCCACTATCAATGATAAAACTTCTCAAATTTTTACAGGAATTTACTAAAGATTTATTTTCTTGGAAGTATTCATGATCATCTATAAGTTCAACAATCATCATCTTTGGTTTCCACAGATCAAGTCTAAAAGATTTAAAAACATCCTCTTCTCTTCCTTCAACATCAACAACTAATAAATCAAAGTTTTTAGGAATATCTGCCATTTGCATATAACTATCAAGTCTAACCTGCATACATTCAGATTCAGTAAACTGAGGATGTCCAAATATAGACATAGAGGAAACCATTGTTGCCTGGTCTTTATCCATAGTAGATACTATTCCAGAACAATATACTGGCAGACGACCAACCTTTGTTCCAATAGCATAATTAGATACCTTAATCTTTGAATTATTTGAATGCCTCTTAACACATTGCTCAAAGTGTTCTTTTACTGGTTCAATATAAAATCCTCTCCATCCAGCATCAGCAAGACAAGAAGTATTAGATACAGATTCACCATCAAAAGCACCAACCTCTACAAAGATTCTATCAACGTTCTCACCAAAGTATTTTGTATAAATTTTATCCAGATTTGGTATCTGACAAGTCAATGATAATGTGTACATAATTTACATAAAAGCACCTTTTTTAACATACCAAATATGAACTGGTCCATCAATACCAACCAACTCATCTTCATCATAAGTATCTCTTAAATGAGCAGTAATATTACCAAAAGAAGGATGATTCCAATCATGCCCCATGATATAACCACCATCACGAACTTTCTTTTCCCAATACTTTAAATCATTTTCAAGATCAAAATGATTACCATCAATAAAAACAAAATCTAAACTTTCATTTCTAAATTTTTTCGCAGCATTTTGTGATGTCATACGAATAATTTTACCTCTTGGGTCAAATGGTTTGATTAATTGGACAACATGTGCATGTAATCCATCAAATCCACCAAACTCAGTATCTACATTTACAACACCAGATAGATCCCAAGTTTCTTTTTTGTACGAATCAACTCCCCATAAAGTTTCTAGATTTGTTTCTTCCAATAAGAGTTGCATATTAGATCCAAAAGCAACTCCAATTTCTACACCTGTTTTAATTTCATCTTCTCTTTCATTAATAAAATCTTTTAACCATTGATGAGATTCGTCCCAATAACCATGGAACCTTCTTAGATTTTGTATATCGATCTCACCAGTATACTTTGTAGCCATTTAACAATTACTCCTGTTTTACGTAAAATGCATCACCCCAACCATGATCTTCCCACCAATCAGTTTCAATTCTCTCAAAAGAAAACTTAGATAAAAAATCATCAATATCTTCTATATATGCATTGTTCTCATAGATCTCATCACTATTAACTTCACAATAAATGTAATCAATATATTGAAGGGTATTCTCTGCCCCCTTCAATACTTCAAGTTCATATCCCTGAACATCAATATTTAACATATTATATTCTGTGAGATTGTAATCATCCAATCTATTAACTTCTACCTTTTCTGTTTTATCAAAAGTAACGTCTGGATATAATTGTAAATGTTTTTTTGGTTTTAATATAGAACTACTCTCACATTGATTACTACTTAAATACATATCAACAATTTTATTTGTACTTCCCAATGCGACTTGATGCCCTGTTATATTTGCATTGTAGTTAGAAGCGTGAGACGCAACCTTATAAAAATTATCTAGAACTGGTTCAAATAGAACAATATTCTTGATTCCATTGTTAATATAAACTGGTATCTCTTCACCATGATGAGCACCTACGTGAATAACTCCTGTGATTTCCATTTTATAACTATTAAAAATTGTATTAAAATCTATTAACATTATCAAAAAATCCAGTCTGGATAAAGTACATGCTTTCCATAATTCCCATTATTAATTCTAATATATATCTCTGGTCTGTCTGGAACTATATTATAGTATTCCAGATTTTGTCTCAACATAGTTTCTGGTTGATATTTTTCAAATTCTATATTGTATAGATTATTATAAACATTAGAATACTGATCCATAATATGAGATTTACCAAAAGCAAACTGATCATTTATACCATTATCCCAATCTTCTCCAGCAGGAATACATAAGTCACTATCATACTTAGATAAATCAAAATATTCATCGTAAATATAATCGCTGTCCATTCTCATTCTGACAACTTTATCAAAAACCATAGAGTTTTCATCTTCATATTTCATTTTTAATTCATTAGACTTGAAGATAGAATAATACATACTAATAGGACTAATTGTATAGTTATCAATAGGACTACATTTTGTCAAGATGTCAGTATAAATTTTTTTAAATTTTGGTTCCAATGAAATAAAATTCTCAACTAAAGCAGACTCATAATTAAAAGAATCTAAGAATCCAATACTATCTTCAGCAATCCTATCTAATTCTTTATACTCTGGTTGAAATACTTTACTTGTAAAGAATTCTTTGTTTTGAACTTTCCAAGTATGTATAAAGATTTTTATATTCTCATTAGGAATTATTTTTTCTATAGTTCTAAGAGCATTTTCTGGATACCTAATTAGTCCAGATAAACATATTGCAACATTCATATTATTTAAAATATAAAGTTTTGAACATAATTTTTATTAATCTTTAAAAGATAAGCAGCATTATCTTGGAATCCAAATGTGATCAGATAATCATCTCCATACTCACACATGCCAACAGCAAATTCAATCTCTGCTTCCATGAATGAAAATTGTCTAGAGACTTTTACAATATCCCAATTCTTATCCCAAACAATAAATCTATGTCTATAGATACCATCTTTACGATCTTGTTCACTTTTGGTTAAGTATGTCTCGTGACATAACGTAATATGACCACCATCACCGAAAGGAAGAACCTGAGATCCTCCTCTTAGATCAATACAACCAATATCTCTCCAATCCTTTATAACTACACTCTCTGTAGTATTAGATTCAATATCATATCTCACAACTTCTGTGCCATTAGTCCACTTAACAAAATGCCATGGCATATCAACAATAGGCATCCAGTTCTTTTCACAATAAGATTCCCTATTACCTGGAGTTGGAATACGATATTGAGCAATCTCTTTTACATAATCAGGACCAATCTCAATCTCTGATAGTTCCATTCTACCAGTACCAATAGTATCTAGATCTCTTCTAACACCACACATGAAGAGTCTTCCATCCCAACGGAAAATTCTAGAGTCTTCAAGACCTACAAAATCCCAAAGTTCTTTGTCGGGAAAATCTGATGTATCAATATGTCTTTGCCATACTGGATTCATATTAGAATCATACTCACACAAAATATTCTTTGTGCGAAGCTTCCAATCATTCTCTGGATGAATATAAACTAGAGGACCCCAGGGATGCTCATACTTCTTAATCTCAGAATGATACAAGGTATAGTTAATATTCCTTAAATTTACTAAAAGCCTATCTCCATCCAAATAAATTGAAGGATTTGTTAGAGAAGGTCCTTTAAGTATTGAAGAGTCTGTTACTAATGGATGAATACTTCCTCCACCATTCTCAATACAATCTTTCACAAAATTCATACTTTGATTAGCAACATGTAATGGTCTATTCATATTAATTCAATGATTCATAAAGTATCTATAAGAGTTTAAAAGCTCTTATTTTTTATTAACCTTAGCAAAGGTATTGTATCTATATTTGACCACCATGTCAAGATTGACTTTTAGGTTTTCATGATGTATGCTAGTGCATAATAAGGAGGTCTATTCTCATGAGCATTGCCACTACCAGCATTTCCAACACTAACAGACACTGGATGACTATGAGAACCTGCAGAATTAACTGATACACTTACTGGATGAGTATGAGCACCTGCAGGTGAAGTAGTTCTAGCTTGAGTGCCTTGGTTAACTGCATTACCAGCACCATCTTTTGGAGCATTTTGTGAGGCAGTTCCTGTGTATGCGTGAGAGTGAGTACCTGCAGGTCCTGTAGACCCACTTGCTGGGTGAGAGTGAGATCCAGCAGATCCACTAGAACCAGATCCTGGATGATTATGTACAGGTAGTTGTGCTGTTGTTAGTGTTACAGTATCAGAACCACCAGTAGCAGCTACAGCATATCCATTACCTGCACCAACAACAAACCTGTCCCTAAGATCTGGTGTACTATTAAGACCATCACATAAAACCCATCCAGTAGGTATCGATGCTGTTGAACCAGACCATAAAATAATACCTCCACTAGGAACTGATCCTCCTGGTCCTGCACCAGTATCCATGCTGGTGCATGTCATTACTCCTGTTAGATTTAAATTTTCACCTGTTATGTCCGCCGCTAAAATAGGCATCAGTCTACCTCCGATAACATGAACTTAAACTTTTTACCATTTCTTCTATTAATTAGGAACAAATCATTCTCTCCTTCTTGAATTGTATATTCACCCCATGTTCCATCAACATCATTTGTAGAACCCTCATTACTAAGATTAATATCATTTGTATAAATGTTTGCCCAGCGAAGAGTGGTTGAACCAAGATCTCTTGTATTATTTGTATTTGGAACAATATTTCCAGCAATTGTTAGAACACTTCCAGTAAAGGTAAGATTTGCTTCTGCATTAACTGTTCCAGCAGAACCAGTAGCAGTTATGACTCTATTGTCTACATTATTTGAAATTGTTGTTGTATTTGCAGAACCCTGAGTGCCTTGAGTTGCTTGGGTTCCTTGATTACCTTGGAGTCCTTGTGTACCTTGGCGTCCTTGAAGACCTTGAGTTCCCTGGCGTCCTTGGCGTCCTTGGTTTCCTTGGAGACCTTGAGTACCTTGGGTTGCCTGTGTACCTTGATTACCTTGTGTACCTTGGTTACTTAAACCTTGCGTACCTTGGCGTCCTTGTGTACCTTGGCGTCCCTGAAGACCTTGAGTTCCCTGGCGTCCTTGGCGTCCTTGGTTTCCTTGGAGACCCTGGTTACCTTGGCGTCCTTGGTTACCTTGGCGTCCTTGGTTACCTTGTGTACCTTGGTTACTTAAACCTTGCGTACCTTGGCGTCCTTGGTTACCCTGGTTACCTTGGCGTCCTTGGTTACCTTGTGTACCTTGGTTACTTAAACCTTGCGTACCTTGGCGTCCTTGGTTTCCTTGGAGACCCTGGTTACCTTGGCGTCCTTGGCGACCTTGATTACCCTGAAGACCTTGGTTACCTTGGCGTCCTTGGTTACCTTGATTACCTTGGTTACCTTGACGACCCTGACGACCTTGGTTTCCTTGGAGACCCTGATTACCTTGACGACCTTGATTACCTTGTGTACCTTGTCTTCCTTGTACACCCTGAACACCAGATCTTGTAAATGCTAGCGTTACTTCTTCACTTACTGATGGTGAAGTACCTGCAAGATAATTGACTGGGATGGTATAATAAGTACCATTATCAGTTATATTTCCATCAACTTCAAAAATAACAACAGTATTATCTGAAGATAGAGCTGAGATTATGTAAATATAACCTCTATTCAATCCTCCAGTTAGTGTTGTATCATCCCAACTTGCGATCCATCCCGATTGATTATTGCTTAAAGCATCAATATCATTAACTGTAATAGAAGTTACAGAAGATGCTGTTGCATTATTGAATCTAATTTGACCAGAAGATGGTGCTCCAGTTCCTCCATATGCATAAGGAACTCCACCACGGTTACCAATGTTGCCCTGGTTACCTTGGTTACCCTGATTACCCTGATTACCTTGGTTACCTTGGCGTCCTTGGTTACCCTGAAGACCCTGGTTTCCTTGGCGTCCTTGATTACCTTGATTACCTTGGTTACCCTGATTACCTTGATTACCTTGGTTACCTTGGCGTCCTTGGTTACCTTGGAGTCCCTGATTACCTTGATTACCTTGGTTACCCTGATTACCCTGGTTACCTTGATTACCTTGGTTACCTTGATTACCTTGGTTACCTTGGAGACCCTGAACACCAGATCTTGTGAATGCTAAAGTAATTTCTTGGTTTACGGAAGGATTTGTCCCACTGAGCGGATTAACTGGAATGGTATAATAAGAACCATTATTTGAAATATTTCCATCAACTTCAAAAATGTTTACTGTGGTTTGTGAAGATAGGGCTGAGATTATGTAAATATAACCTCTGTTCAATCCTCCAGTTAATGTTGTATCATCCCAACTTGCAATCCAGTTTGATTGATCATTACTTAATTGATCAATATCATGAACTTGAATTGCAGTGATGCTAGCAAAGGTTCCGTTGTTATATCTTACTTGTCCAGATGAAGGAACTCCTGTTCCTCCCCAACGATAAGGAACTCCACCACGGTTACCGATATTACCTTGGTTACCCTGATTACCCTGGTTACCTTGATTACCTTGATTACCCTGGTTGCCCTGAAGTCCCTGATTACCTTGATTGCCTTGGTTACCCTGGTTACCCTGGAGACCTTGGTTTCCTTGGTTGCCTTGGTTACCCTGGTTGCCTTGGTTACCCTGGTTGCCTTGGTTACCTTGGAGTCCCTGATTACCTTGATTACCCTGATTACCTTGGTTACCCTGATTACCTTGGTTGCCTTGGTTACCTTGGAGTCCCTGAGTACCTGCTCTATTGAAGTTAAATACTAACTTCTCAGTATTTGCAGGTCTAGATCCAGACACATATGATACTGGGATTCTATAGAAACCAGAAGCAACTTGAACTGCACCCGTGACATTGAATACATTTACATTATTATCTGCACTATCCGCAGATGTTATTACAAGATTACCTCTAGTAAGACCAGTGTTTAATGTAGTATCATCCCAAGTGTTGTACCACCCAGTTTGATTGTTGCCAAGAACATCTAAGTTATCAATATAAATGAAGCTCACTGAGCTCATTGTTGCATTGTTATATCTTACATTTCCATTTCCAGGATCTGCGTTAGTAGTGGTTGTAGAGAAGTTATAAGGAACTCCACCACGGTTACCGTAGTTACCTTGGTTACCCTGCAATCCTTGATTACCTTGGTTACCCTGATTACCCTGGTTACCCTGGTTACCTTGGTTACCCTGCAATCCTTGATTACCTTGGTTACCCTGATTACCCTGGTTACCCTGGTTACCTTGGTTACCCTGCAATCCTTGATTACCTTGGTTACCCTGATTACCCTGGTTACCCTGGTTACCCTGGTTTCCTTGGTTGCCCTGGTTACCTTGCAGTCCTTGGTTACCTTGGTTGCCTTGATTACCTTGAACACCCTGGACACCAGATCTTGTAAATGCTATGGTAAGTTCTGTTCCGTTTGAGGGAACAGAACCACTAATAGGATTGACTGGAATAGTGTAATATGATCCATTATTTGTTGCACTACCATCAACTTCAAAAATATTGACAGTATTTTGTGCGGAGTTTGCAGAGATAAGGTAGATATAACCTCTGTTCAATCCACCAGTTAATGCTGTATCATCCCAACTTGCAATCCAGTTTGACTGGTCATTACTTAAAGCATCAATATCATTGATTCTAAGTTCAGTAATACTGGAGAATGTTCCACTATTATATGTAACTGTACCTGATCCAGGAGCTCCTCCACCAGATCCTTGGAAGTCATAAGGAACTCCACCACGGTTACCAATGTTACCCTGGAGACCTTGAACACCCTGGTTACCAACTGGTTGGATAACAGCAAAGACCTTATCACCATCAGAGAATGTTCCAGTCTGTGCAATCTTTGTACATGAATAACTTCTCCATCCACCATTATCTGTTCTAGCACTTTCAATGGAGAAGATAACATAATCTAAGTTATTAACTTCTCTTTGAACAGTAACAATAGATCTAGGAATGTTATCAGAATAATCTAGAGAAGCAAGAATACCTTCAACATCACTCAAGTTAATATCAGTTTCACTAATTCTGAATGTTGTGAAGTTTGCAGTTACAGCGGCATTAAATCCAAGATGTCCTGTTCCTGGATCAGAGTTTGCAGTAGAAGTAGTGTATTCAAATGTAGATCCGAGAGATCTTGCAGCAGCGATACCCTGTAAACCTTGTAGACCTTGATTACCTTGGTTACCCTGATTACCTTGATTACCTTGGTTGCCCTGATTACCTTGGTTACCTTGATTACCTTGGAGTCCTTGATTACCTTGGTTGCCTTGATTACCCTGATTACCCTGATTACCTTGGTTGCCTTGGTTACCCTGCAATCCTTGGTTACCCTGGTTACCCTGGTTACCCTGATTACCTTGATTACCTTGGTTGCCCTGATTACCTTGGTTACCTTGATTACCTTGGAGTCCTTGATTACCTTGGTTGCCTTGATTACCCTGGTTACCTTGAAGTCCCTGTACGCCAGTTTTTGTAAAGAAGACTGTTACTTCTTGACCATTTGATGGTAAATTACCACTCAAGTATGTGACTGGTACTCTATAATATGAAGTATTGTTCTCAACAGTATTGTTTACATAGAATACTGCGGTAACATTTGTTGAACTGTCTGCCGATGTAATATAGATATAACCACGATTTAAACCAGCATTAACTACTGTATCATCCCAAGTATTGTACCAACCAGTTTGATTTACTCCAAACTCATCAGTGTCATCAAAATACATGTTTGTGACACTACCAATAGTACCAGAGTTGAATCTAAGTCTTCCTTGACCACCAGATCCAGCAGCAGTGTTAGTATCGAATAGGTAAGGGATGCCACCACGGTCTCCAAGCATACCTTGGTTACCCTGATTACCTTGATTTCCTTGGTTACCTTGGTTACCTTGCAATCCCTGGTTACCCTGGTTGCCTTGATTACCCTGATTACCTTGGTTGCCTTGGTTGCCTTGGAGTCCTTGATTTCCTTGGTTACCTTGATTACCTTGGTTACCTTGATTACCTTGGTTGCCCTGGTTGCCTTGGCGTCCTTGGTTACCTTGTAGACCCTGGTTACCCTGATTACCCTGGTTACCCTGGTTACCTTGAGTACCTTGAGGTCCAGCAACAGAAATACTTACAATTAGTTCAGTATTATTACTGATAGTTGTGGTTGTTGATATAACATTAGTAATTGAAATAGTGTGCCATCCACCAGCACCAGAAGCATTTTGAGTAACTCCTGTAATTTCATATACATTGTATGCTGTTAAATCATTAGCAAGACCAATTCTGATGAATCCTCTCTTGTTTACCGATCCATATTCAGTAATTGTTTGTAGGAATGTGTCAAGATTTACATTATCACTGTTTGTATTATCAATATAAACTGCTGTTGCACTAGCAATATTTGCATTATTAAATCTTAAATTACCACTTCCAGGATCACTTGCAGTGGTTGAATTATTATAGAAATAATTGTAACTATTTTCAGAATCTCTACCTTTAATACCCTGGTTTCCTTGAAGACCTTGATTACCTTGGAGACCTTGAGCACCTGCAGGAGTAAAGTTAATTGATAACTGTTCATTATTTCCTGGTAAAGTACCAGAAATGTAGGTAACAGGTATTCTATAATATCCAGTTTGAGCAATAACATCTCCACTAACTGCAAAAGCATTTACTGTAGTTTGGTTGGAGTCAGAAGAAGTTATATACAAATAACCTCTAACCAATCCAGTATTTGTTACAGTATCATCCCATGTGTTATACCATGCCGTCTGATTGTTACCTAGATCATCTAAGTTATCAATATAAAATTCAGTAACAGATGCAATATTGCTATTGTTATATCTTACGACACCATTTCCAGGATCTGCATTAGTAGTGGTTGTAGAGAAGATATATGGATTTCCTCCACGACTACCAGTATTACCCTGAAGACCCTGATTACCTTGATTGCCCTGGTTACCCTGGTTACCTTGACGACCTTGATTGCCTTGGAGTCCTTGATTGCCTTGAACACCTTGCTGTCCACTCTTAGTAAAGACAACACTCAAATCTTGCCCATTTGATGGTAAAGAACCAGTAAGGTTATTTACAGGTACGCTGTAGTATGTTCCATTATTAACTACTGGACCATCAACAAAGAATACTGCTGTTACATTTGATGTACTATCAGCACTACTAATATAAATGTAACCTCTATTAAGTCCATTATTTACTATTGTATCATCAAAAGTATCGTACCAACCAGTTTGATCAACACCAAATGAATCTGTATCATCAAAATAAAGAGTGCTTACGTTTGCAATATTGGAATCATTGAATCTAATAACACCTTGTCCACCTGTTCCTGCAGTTGTAGTAGTATCAAAGGAATACCTAACACCACCACGGTCTCCAAGCATACCCTGGTTACCCTGGTTACCCTGATTACCTTGGTTACCCTGATTACCTTGGTTGCCTTGATTACCCTGGTTGCCTTGATTACCTTGAAGACCTTGATTACCTTGGTTACCTTGATTTCCTTGGTTACCTTGATTGCCTTGAAGTCCTTGATTGCCTTGAAGTCCCTGATTACCTTGATTACCCTGGTTACCTTGGTTGCCTTGGTTGCCCTGGTTACCTTGATTGCCTTGGAGACCTTGGTTACCTTGATTACCTTGATTACCTTGGTTGCCTTGCAATCCTTGTAATCCTTGCAATCCTTGTAGACCTTGATTACCCTGATTACCCTGGTTGCCCTGATTACCCTGGTTGCCCTGGTTACCTTGATTACCTTGATTACCCTGGTTGCCTTGAAGTCCCTGATTACCTTGGTTACCCTGATTACCCTGGTTGCCCTGGTTACCTTGATTACCTTGATTACCCTGGTTACCTTGAACACCCTGAACACCTGTCTTTGTAAAGAATACCGTTACTGCTTGACCATTTGTGGGGAGATTACCACTTAGATAAGTAACTGGTACTCTATAATATGAAGTATTGTTCTCAACAGTATTGTTTACATAGAATACCGCAGTAACATTAGTTGCAGAGTCTGCGGAAGTAATGTAAATATATCCTCTATTGAGTCCCGCATTAACTACCGTATCGTCCCAAGTGTCATACCAACCAGTCTGATCAACACCGAATTCATCAGTGTCATCAAAATACATGTTTGTAACATTGGCAATTGTTCCATTATTAAATCTAAGTCTTCCTTGACCACCAGATCCCGCTGTAATAGTTGTGTCAAATAAGTAAGGAACACCACCACGGTCTCCAAGCATACCCTGATTACCCTGGTTGCCCTGGTTACCTTGATTACCTTGGTTTCCTTGATTGCCTTGGAGACCTTGATTTCCTTGGTTACCCTGGTTACCCTGGTTACCTTGATTACCTTGGTTTCCTTGATTGCCTTGGAGACCTTGATTTCCTTGGTTACCCTGGTTACCTTGGTTACCTTGATTGCCTTGGAGACCTTGGTTACCCTGATTACCTTGGTTACCTTGTAGACCTTGGAGACCTTGTAGACCTTGGAGACCTTGCAATCCTTGATTACCTTGGTTGCCTTGGTTACCCTGATTACCTTGGTTGCCTTGGTTACCCTGATTACCTTGGAGTCCCTGGTTACCCTGATTACCCTGATTACCTTGGAGTCCCTGGTTACCCTGATTACCCTGGTTGCCCTGGTTACCTTGATTACCTTGGAGTCCTTGATTACCTTGGTTACCTTGATTACCTTGATTGCCTTGGTTACCCTGATTACCTTGGAGACCCTGAATACCTGTCTTTGTAAAGAAGACTGTAAGTTCTTGATTGTTTGTAGGTAGATTTCCACTTACAAAAGTAACAGGGATGGTATAATAAGTACCATTATCAGTAACAACATCATCTACATAGAAGATTGCTGTAGTATTACTGGAACTATCTGCAGACGTAATATATACATATCCGCGATTTGAACCAGAATTGACTTGAGTATCATCCCAAGTATCATACCAACCAGTTTGATCAACAGCAAATGAATCTGTATCATCAAAATAAAGTTCAGTTACACTACCAATTGTTCCACTATTGAATCTAATTCTTCCTTGACCACCAGATCCTGCGGTAGTAGTTGTGTCAAATAAGTAAGGAATGCCACCACGGTCTCCAAGCATACCTTGGTTACCCTGATTACCCTGGTTACCTTGATTACCTTGGTTACCTTGATTGCCTTGGAGACCTTGGTTACCCTGGTTACCTTGATTACCTTGGTTACCCTGGTTACCTTGATTGCCTTGGAGACCTTGGTTACCCTGGTTACCTTGATTACCTTGGTTACCCTGGTTACCTTGATTGCCCTGAAGTCCCTGGTTGCCTTGATTGCCCTGGTTACCTTGATTACCCTGATTACCTTGATTACCCTGGTTACCTTGGTTACCTTGATTACCTTGGAGTCCCTGATTACCTTGGTTACCTTGAGTACCTTGAATACCAGCAAGACCAAAACTTAAGAATATTGCTTCATTATTAGAGAATCCAGTACCAGCACTAACATTTGAAGTTAAATCTAATGTACTCCATCCATTAGCACCAGCAGACTCTAAAATAACTCCACCAAGTCTAAAAATATAGAAGTTATTTGCATTTGTTTGAGACTGAATCTTAACAAATCCCTTATTTCCAGGAGATCCATATTGATCAACGAATGAATAGAAGTCACTTAAATCTGATCCATTTTCATCTCTATGATCAAGGTATATTTCTGTACTATTCTCAATTGTACTATTATCAAATCTTATAAATCCTTGTCCAGGATCTGCGGCTGTAGTGCTTGTTGAATAGAAGTATTCAAAAGTATCTCCAGAACTTACACCATCTGGACCTTGAAGACCTTGTAAACCTTGAACACCTTGGACACCAGATCTTGTAAAGTTAAATACTAACTTTTCAGAGTTGGTTGGTAAAGATCCAGATACATATGCAACAGGAACTCTGTAATAACCAGTCTCTGCTGTAACTGCTCCTACAACATTAAAGATATTTACATTAGTATCTGCACTATCTGCAGATGTTATTACAAGATTACCACGACTTAAACCTGCATTTAGTTGAGTATCATCCCAAACATCATACCAAGCGGTCTGATCATTACCTAGGTCATCTAAGTTATCAATATAAATTTCGGTTACAGAACCAATGGTTGCATTATTATATCTAAAATTACCATTACCAGGATCTCCATTCTGTGTAGTTGTAGAGAAGATATAAGGAACCCCACCACGGTTGCCGTAGTTACCCTGTAGACCTTGATTGCCTTGATTACCCTGGTTACCTTGATTACCTTGGTTGCCCTGGTTACCTTGGTTACCCTGCAATCCTTGATTACCTTGGTTACCCTGGTTACCTTGATTACCTTGGTTGCCCTGGTTACCTTGGTTACCCTGCAATCCTTGATTACCTTGGTTACCCTGGTTACCTTGGTTACCCTGGAGACCTTGCAGACCTTGGAGACCTTGGAGACCTTGGTTGCCCTGGTTTCCTTGATTACCTTGATTACCCTGGTTACCTTGATTACCCTGGTTACCTTGGAGACCTTGGTTGCCCTGGTTACCTTGATTACCTTGGTTACCTTGGAGTCCTTGGAGACCTTGGTTACCTTGAACACCTTGAGGTCCTATAAACGAGAAGCTAATGAATACTGTATCGTTATTAGAGAAGTTTCCAGAAGATGCATAGAATTGGGTAATGTCAAATGAGAACCATCCAGTAGCACCACCAGTTTGTAATTGAGTATTACCAACAACAAACAAATGATATTGGGATGCATCAACAGGATCTACAATCTTAACAAGAGCTTGTCTCTCTAGAATTCCATAGTTCTCAATATCTGCAAGGAAGTCTGACAGATCAGTTCCACCACTATCAGTGTTGGCAATGTACAACTCAGTTGCACTAGACTGAGTTGAGAAATTATCAAATCTTAATCTTCCAGATCCAGGATTTGCTGCACCTGTTGAAGAACTGAATGTATAAACATAAGTAGTTTCAGCATTTCTACCACTAAGACCTTGGTTACCTTGTAAACCTTGTGTACCTGTTTTAGTGAAGAATACTGTTAATTCTTATCCATTAGAAGGAAGAGATCCAGTTAAATAGTTTACTGGAATACTATAATAAGAACCATTATCAGATACAGAACCATCTACTTCAAAGATAATACTTGTGTTTGTAGAAGAATCTGAGGTAGTAATATAAATGTATCCACGATTCTCTCCAACATTAACTTGAGTATCGTCCCAAGTATCATACCAAGCGGTTTGATCTATTCCAAATAGATCTGTATCATCAAAATAAAGTGTAGTTGCGTTTGCAATAGCTGGACTATCAAATCTTAATACCCCTTGACCACCAGAACCTGCTGCGGTAGTAGTATCAAACTCATAAGGAATACCACCACGGTCTCCAAGCATACCCTGCAGACCTTGGTTTCCTTGAAGTCCCTGATTACCTTGATTACCCTGGTTACCTTGATTACCTTGGTTGCCCTGGTTACCTTGGTTACCCTGCAATCCTTGATTACCTTGGTTACCCTGGTTGCCTTGGTTACCTTGAAGACCTTGGAGACCTTGGAGACCCTGTAATCCTTGGTTGCCCTGGTTACCCTGGTTACCCTGGTTTCCTTGGTTGCCTTGATTACCCTGGTTACCCTGGTTACCTTGTAGACCTTGAATACCTGTCTTTGTAAAGAAGATGGTTATATCTTGTGCATTAGAAGGAATATTACCACTCAAATAAGTAACAGGTATTTCCTGATAATCAGTTTGGTCTGTTATTGCCCCAGTTACTTCAAATATTGCACTAACATTAGTTGCAGAATCTGCTGAGGTAATATAAATGTATCCCCTACCTTCTCCAGCAATAACTTGAGTATCATCCCAATTTGCAACCCAAGCAGAGTGATCTACTCCAAAGATATCATTATCATCAACATATATTTGAGTTACACTACCAATGGTACTATTATTAAATCTAAAATCTCCATCACCTGAAGATCCAGATCCAGTAGCAGTATTAAATCTATAAGGAATACCACCACGGTCTCCAAGCATACCCTGGTTACCTTGTAAACCTTGATTACCCTGGTTTCCTTGGTTGCCTTGATTACCCTGGTTGCCCTGGTTACCTTGGTTGCCTTGATTACCCTGTAGACCTTGGAGACCTTGGAGACCTTGTAAACCTTGATTACCCTGGTTGCCCTGATTACCTTGGTTACCTTGATTACCTTGGTTACCCTGATTACCTTGGTTGCCTTGAAGTCCCTGGTTACCTTGGTTACCTTGGTTACCCTGATTACCTTGGTTGCCTTGGTTGCCCTGGTTACCTTGGACACCCTGAGTTCCACTCTTAGTGAATAGTACCGTTACTTCTTGACCATTTGAAGGAATATCACCACTTACATAAGTTACAGGAACAGTCCAATAAGTAGTGTTATCTATTACAGCATCATCAACATAGAATATAGAAGTTACATTACCACCAGAATCTGCCGAGGTTACATAGAGGTATCCACGATTTAGTCCAGCATTTAACTGAGTATCGTCAAATGTATCGTACCAACCAGTTTGATCAGATCCAAAAGAATCTGTATCATCAAAATATAATTCTGTAATATTTGCTGCGGTAGCATTGTTATACCTTAATGATCCTTGTCCACCCGTACCTGCTGTGGTAGTAGAATCAAAGTCATAACGAATACCACCACGGTCTCCAAGCATACCCTGGTTACCTTGGTTACCCTGATTACCTTGATTGCCCTGGTTACCCTGGTTACCCTGATTACCTTGGTTGCCTTGGTTACCTTGAAGACCTTGGAGACCTTGGAGACCCTGGTTGCCTTGATTACCTTGGTTGCCTTGATTACCTTGATTACCTTGGTTGCCCTGGTTTCCTTGTAAACCTTGAATACCAGTTCTACTATGGAACAGTGTTAAAATGTCACCATTAGAAGGTAATGTACCAGTTACATACTCTACTGAAATTTTATAGTATCCAGATGCAACTTGATTAACACCATTAATTCTAAAAATGTTTACTGTAGTTCCAGATAAAATATCCGCAGAGATAAAGTATAAGTATCCTCTATCTGGATTCTCAGTATCATCCCAAACATCATACCAAGCAGTCTGATTATTACCAAGATCATCTAAGTTATCAATATAAATTTGAGTAACTGAGTTTATTGCCGAGTTGTTATATGCAACATTACCATTTCCAGGATCTTGATCTGTTGTACTCTGAACCCATTCATAACGAATACCTCCTCTATCACCAATACCACCCTGAAGACCTTGAAGTCCTTGGTTACCTTGGTTACCTTGGAGACCCTGGTTACCTTGGTTGCCTTGACGACCTTGGTTACCCTGGAGACCTTGAGCACCTACACCCTGTAATCCCTGGTTACCTTGTAGACCCTGTAAACCTTGTAGACCCTGTACACCTTGAGAACCTACACCTTGAAGTCCCTGGTTACCTTGATTGCCCTGATTGCCCTGATTACCTTGGTTGCCCTGGTTACCCTGATTACCTTGTAGACCTTGTAAACCTTGGTTGCCCTGATTTCCTTGGTTACCTTGGTTACCTTGGTTACCCTGGTTGCCCTGGTTACCTTGATTGCCCTGATTACCTTGACGACCTTGTGTTCCTTGGACACCTTGAATAGATACGTCAGTAATCGTTGCTTTCTTTAAGCTAGAATCACTAATATCATATAAAAGAAGTAGATCTGACTGTTGAATATCTCCAGTTAATTGTGGTTTTTGGAATATAAGATTTGGAGATACATTAGTAAGATAAGAATTTGTAACTCCTGTACCAAGAGTTGTTTCTTCTAATACAGTATTTCCATTAATTTTATAAACTTTTCCACTTGGAACGTTTACATTTTCTGTAATGTAAATAGATGCTGTTCCAGATTGCCAAACAATATCTTTTCTAATTGATGTTGAACCGATACCAATACCAGCACCATCTAGGAGAGCATTATCTCCTACCGATTTTGCAATTCCAATCTTGAAGTCTGGAATATCCAGAGTACCAGTACTAATTGTGATTGTTTCACCATCAACAACTAGGTTGCCTTTAATTCTAACAATACCTGTGTTATCACCAACACCTGCTGGGTCAAGGGTAATTGTTGATGGACCAGTGATAGAATCACTATTTACAATAATTGCTTGTCCAAGTGCTCCAGTCTTAAATGATGTACCAGTAACAATACCAGCAACATAAAGATTACTGTTGGCATCAAATCTTAGATCATCAGAACCTTGTGGGAGATTAGATGCATTTTTGAAGATTACCTGATATGGATCACCTTCTACTGGACCAGCAACACCCTGAAGACCTTGGTTGCCCTGAAGACCTTGCAGACCTTGATTGCCTTGAAGACCCTGAAGACCTTGTAAACCCTGTAAACCTTGTAGACCTTGGTTGCCTTGAAGACCTTGATTACCCTGATTACCTTGGTTGCCCTGGTTACCTTGAAGACCCTGAAGACCTTGCAGACCTTGAGCACCTTGTAAAGCAGCACTCAAAATTGTATCTTTCTTTAATAAACCATCAGTCTGATCATAGAAGAGAATAAAATCCTCTGGTTGTGCCTGAGTTTGTACCCTATCATTAATAAATCCAGGATTTGCAGATCTAAGATTTGAATTTGTAATTCCTAATCCAAGCGTAGTTGCATTTAATACTTCATTTTCAGCAACATAGTATGCTCCATCTGGTTCATGAACACCAAAGTTCACACTAGATTGCCAAGCATCAATACTGAATTTGTATTTTATTGATTTTCTTACTGATGTAGAACCAATACCAATAACAGATCCGTCAAGATTAGATTCTAATGTCTCATTAGCATTAAAGATAATAGAATCTGTTCCAAGAACAACATCATTATCGAAGAATGTAATTTGACTACTACTAAATCCAATCGGAGTTCCTTTGATTTGAAGGTCACCCTCAATGAATACAACACCATCTTGGAATGGTACAATACTAATTGATGCTGGACCTAAAATTTTATCACCAGTAAGTGCTAATGAACTATTTGTATCAAATCCAGTATAGAATGCATCTGCAGTTAGAATACCAGAAATAATATTATCAAAAGATGGAGATGATCCTTGGGTAACAACACCCTTTGGTCCCTTGTACCTATAAGCAACAAGGTAAACATTTCCAGAGTTTACTCCAGAAGGGACTACAGTTCCATTGAAGTTAAGTACACCTGCAGCATAATCAAAGAACCAAGTATCATTTGATCCAGCACCAGCTGCAGATAGCTGCACACCACCAGAAGCAGGATCACCTCTATAAACTTTAACAATGTAATCTGGACCAAAGCTAGGATCAATCCAATCACCCAGAAGTGTTGAACTGTTATTATTATACGTTGCTCTACATAAAAATGCTCTATTACCACTAACAGTGGGGTCTGCCGTTAATCTTAAAGCACTTGCTGTTCCATATACCTGTACAATAGAACTAGTTGCTGAAGGTGGAGTTCCTGGAATATCTCCACTCTCTGACCAAATAAGATCAGAACGAATTACCAGTGGCGAAGGAATAGCTTCCGCAAATGGTGCTTTTTTGGTGCCTGATAAAGTAGAGTCCTCAGCTATACCAGTTTTGGATGCGGTATAACCTATCTTCTTTAATAGAAAATCTAGCTTTTGTTCTTGAGATGCTGCCACAGATCTTACTTCCCCTTACCTTATGTAGACGTGAATGACATGGCAGTAATTGACTGCCCAGAGTTCAATCTCCAACGAATCAAAATGCGATTGTTTGAGTCATTAGATGAAGATTCTGTACCAAATACACATGTAAATGTTCCGCCAGAACCATTCATTGCACCACCCGAAGAACATCCTGGTTCTGCTGATGTTGGTACACCAGCACCTCTATATGCTTGGAACATGTCTGCCCAACCATTAGTACCAGATAAAGATGAAGTCCATGTAGAATTGTCGGGCATACATACCCAACATCCTGCATACGATCCACTAACTGCTATTCTAAATTCAGATACCTGAGATCTTATAAATTGCAATTGGAAATATTGTGCTCCAGTTCTACCAGAAGAATAATCTGGTCCTACTGGTAACCAAGATCCACTAGAATAATCTGTTTGATCATGCCTCAAAGCACCTCCTCTAACAATAGATTCATATGCTGCTGCAGTAGTAGAAGCACTAAATGATGTGTAAACTGGTGTGGGATTATCTGCACTAGATCCAGCGTTCACTCTAACAGCATTTCCAGAACCAGTTCCTAAACTATTAACTGCAATGTTATCTTCATCAATAATATTAGTCCTTGCAGTTGTTCCCATCATATTGACTGCAGGAGTTATAGTTGCTCTTACTGTATCTGACCCATAAGGAGTTGTTGCAGTGTAGGTAGAGAATCTAGTAGCATCAGTATTAACTGTTTGATGAAGATCTCTAGGTGTTTGAGAAACTAAACATGTTACGCCAGTACCTACACCATAATTCTGAACTGGTGGATTAACACCTCCATCAAAATTAGTATAACTTTTACTTCCACCATTTTGAAATCCAGTAGTTTGACCACTAGATGTCAGAAAGGTATTCTGAGTGTACATATCACCCGTAGCATTCTCACAAGTTATTACATAAGTAAATGCATTGCTAGAATCTTGTGTGTAATGTGGTACACCAGAAGAATAATTCAAAGTTGGTGAAGGTGGTGTTACTGGAGTAGTAACACTTAAAACAGGTGCAGTGACTGTACTTCCATCCTCATACCAATATGCCTGCTGGGTAGTATATGCAAACTGTTGAATGAATGCTTTATTAAATCCATCAGGACATGGAGCATTAATCAATCTGGCATCATAAACTTCATAAAATTCAGAGTTAATCCCTGGATTTCTTGATGAGAAGAATGCATCTTTATTGTTTGCAATTTGCAAGGAACCATAGATGCCATCATTAGATCCAATGGATAAATCTGTAGTACCAACTCCAACAGCATTTACAAATCCAGTAACTGTTCCAGCATCTCCTGGACCATATTCTGTAATATAATTTGAAGTAACGGTATTATCAGTATTTCTACTATATTGTGTACCTGCTGATGGCGTCAAATCACCATCAGTATTGTTAGTAGGATTAAATCCTGAACACAATCTTCCAACACCAGTCAACCCAGTCAAAGAGAATGGTTCATTTAAAATAGTTGCTGGTGGTTTTGGAACCAATTTCCCTAGAATAAAATTAATTTCATTCACAGAGTCTTTGGTATAATCTCCAGTCTCAATTCCAACTGCTCCAGGTAAGAAACCAGCAGATGGGGTTCCAATAACTTGATCACCAAAAAATTCCGATGCAGTTACAAATCCAGTAACTCTAACATCACCATCTACGGTTAATTTCTTATCTGCATCTGGATTGGTTAAACCAATACCAACACTCTTTGTTTGAGGAACGAATACAAAATCTTCATTAGAAGCAAATGATGTAACAACGCCTGTTGTTGCAGTTACAAATCCAATAAATTGTGGTGCAGTTCCTTGAGGATCTGATAATTTATCGGTAATTAGATTTTTTAATTTTGATCCATCACCATAATATTCGGTTGCAGTAACTACTCCAACTACTTCAAGATCATTAGATACAACAATATCTGAGGCGGTTAGGACCCCAGATATTGTCGCATCTCCTTGTACAGATAACTCCGCTGATGCATAGGTTGTGCCAATTCCGACCCGTCCAGTTACTTCAAGTACTGTTGAGTCGTCGGTATAAGAAGCTATACCTATTCTAAGATTTTTCTTGCGTTCGCTTAAAAATTTTGACATTTATCAACCTGATGCATGAGTGGTATATACCGTAGATTCTGTTATATAACAGAACTTTATATAGTATTTATTCAATTAAAAGTTTCTTCATCTCCATATTCTCCAGCATCTTCAATAATTTCTTCTTCTTGAACTTTTGCTTTTTTGCTGGATCTTCTAGAACTTCTTGCTGCCTTTTCTTGCTGCTGTTTTGATAATTCAGTTAAGTCTTGAACCGTATTTTTTAAAGATTCTACTAATGAATTTAAAGTTGCTACCTTAGCTTCAAGAGAGATATTCTCATTAAAAAGTTTAAATGTTTTTTGTTGATATACAGTTATCAACGTTTTATAGTCGTCTTCAGAGATATATGAAAATTCATCTCCCTTTTGCCTAGCCATAAAAAAATAGGTGTAGTATATACACCTATTTATTATTGATTTAATTGTATTATTTTTAAATCAGTTGAGTGTTTCTAGAACAGATACAATCAATTTTAGATCTGTATTTGTACTTCCTTTTACCATAAGTGTATCGCCTTGTTCCATAACCAACTTACCTGCAAGCAGGTTAGCGGAATCATTACCAGGAATTGGGAACTGATTAAACAGTTCTGTTGTCACTGCAATACCTGCTTTTGTTCTTCTGTGGGATACGCTAATGTCTTGACTAGACGCTCCGATATTTGATGCTTGTGCCAGGAGGAGAACCCCCGTGTATCCCACGGGAGCTGTATAGATTCCTACTGGAGACTGAGATACAACGTTCGTAATCGTTTTGAATACGTTAAGGGCTAGTGCCATGGATTACTCTCCTCCGAGTGCGAGAATGAATGGGGTTAGGGTGGAGAACAACGACTTAGAATATGACGTTCCAGAGATTGTTCCTGTGTTTTGGTTAATAATCAGTCCATCACCGATCTTGAAGTTACCTGACTGGTCAGTACTGGTGAAGACCACCAGACCACCATTCAGATTCACGGTTTCATTTTCTGGGATTGTAACTCCTCCATTTTGTGGTAATGCTGTCTTGACATTGATTCCAGAACCAATGTATTCAAATGCGTGTGATGAAGCAAGAACTCTGGACTGCTTATAGAAGTAAACATCCATTCCAACTCCAACATCATATGGAACCTGGGTGTCAAATGTGACGGTAGAGATTCCAGTTACCTTATCGGGTAATGTTGCCTTCGATACTGTGAAGTATGAAGGATAGATAGAAGGAACAATTCTTGCCTGGACACCACCAGCTCCTTGTGGAGCAGCGATGCTTACTGCAGGAGGAACAACGAATCCTCTACCACTGGATACAACCTCAACAGAGATGACTGAACCGTTTTCAACGGTTGCAATCGCCTGCGCGGGAACACCCCACTCAGTTGTTGGATCCGCAATTGTTACCTCAGGAGTCTCGGTATAACCGCTACCACCGTTGGTAACTTGGATCTTATCAAGTTGATAATATAACTTATCAAAGACTGCTACCTGACCGTCAAATGGTCTCTGGGCATTGATTTGAACAGTACCACCAGAACCTGGAGTATAGTAGTGAGCGAATGGTCCCTTACCAACGTTAGCGGTAAAGAATGTAGACGCTGCAGAGATTCTAACTGGTGATGGTTCACCCTTCAGGATCGCGTCAGTAGCAATTCCGATCAGGTTATCAATTGTATCCTGAACATTCTGACATGCCTCAGGAGTATTGTTTGAACCGTATGCTGCGTCATCAAGGAGATCGAAGTTCTTATTGTTGAGTTGGTTATTGATTGCCAACTGCATGTAGTCTGCAGATGCGCGGAACGCAGTTACAGTTTCAACTTCTTCACCAAGTAGACCCTTAGCAAGTGGTTCACCTTCTTCATCGAAGTAGTAATTAACCGCAGCGATTGTATTCGCGTTAGTTGAATTTTCTAGGTCATCGCGAACAGATGTTACAAAGTATCCGATATCTCTTCTGCACTTATTCTCTTGATCAAGGAACGATCCTGGATTATCTACGTAGTTGTCTAGAGTTGTAAGAGTACCAATTCCAATAGACTCGGTAATGATTCCGATTCTGTTAGAGATGAAGTCTTGTACATCTTGACATGCATCAGGATTACCCGATCTTGTATAAACAACTGTGTAACCACCAGATCCGTAAACTTCAGGTCCGAATGTTAGTGTTAGATCCTTCGCGTAGAGTTGGTTAGATACTGCCTTCGCCATTAGATCGCCAGCAGCGATAAATGCCGTTACAGATTCTGTCTTCTCTGCGTTTAGACCAGGAGTAATTGGTCTTCCGTTTCCATCGAAGTATTGTCTTGCGAAGTCCTTGGAGTAAGTGTTACCACCAACGAATACGTCAGTTGCAACAGCATCAACAAGGTATCCAATATCTCTTGCACACTTGTAACCACCTGGGGAAGAAGTAGTTCCGAGTCCGACCAGATCACCTGCGGTTGTTCCGAATCCAACAGTTTGTCCAAACTCACCGAGGTTGAGTGTGAAGTAACCTTCAGTAACTCCGATTGTTCCATCGTACAGGTCAGAGGTGTTACCAGCTCCGATGACTGTTGTGATGATTCCAACCAAGTTATCAATGTTACCTTGGACATCCTGACAGGTATTTTCGTTACCAGAAGCAGTGTAGGTAACGATTCCAACGCCACCATAGTTTGCAGGACCAGTTGATAATGTCAGATCCTTACGATAGAGTTGGTTAGTGATAGCATCCTTCATGAACTCACCAGAGTATCTGAATGCTGTCAGTGAAGGTACTTCTTCACCTTCTAGACCACCTCTGATCTTGGTTCCGTCTGCGTAGTAATACTGCTCAGAGAATCCTCTGGAGTAGATATTACCGCCACTGAATACGTCAGTTGCAACTGCGTCGATGAGGAATCCAAGGTCTCTTGCACACTTGTAACCACCTGGGTTCTCAGTGCTTCCGATTCCACTTGCTCTATCAAAGATACCAGTGTTGTATGTGAGACCCGAGAGCGAAGCAGTTGTTCCAGCGCCAAGTGCGACTGTTACAATGCCAACCAGAGTATCAACGTTATCCTGAACATCCTGACATGCGAGAGCGTTACCAGAGATGAATACGGTATGTGCAACTCCAGGTCCACCATAAGTAGCAGGACCAGAAGAGATTCCAACATCCTTTCTATAGAGTTGGTTAGTGAGAGCATCCTTCATGAACTCACCAGCACCGCCAAGACCAACAACAGTTGGAGCAACTTCTCCACCGTCGATGTAAACTGCTCCAGACTCATTGAAGTATTGGAGAGTAAACTCTTGAGAGTACTTGTTACCAGCGATGAATACGTCAGTTGAGACCGCATCAACGAAGAATCCAATGTCTCTTGCACACTTATAACCACCTGGGGTTGTAGCGCCAGCAGAGACGCTCTGATCAAAGATACCGCCAGTGATAGTTGGAAGACCAGTGGTATTTCCTGCAGCAACAGTTGCTGTAACAATGCCAGTCAATGTATCAACTTGGTCTTGAATGTCAAGACATGCGGTAGGATCAGTGTTAGTTACATCAGATCCAACTCCGAAGTATGTTCCACCTGCGGAGACGGTAAGATCAGAGTATGCTGCACCAACCAAGTTGTTGGTAAGTGCGTTCTTCATGTACTTAGCTGCTGCTTGGAAGACGAAGATTGACTCATCTTCTTCACCAACTAATCCACCAGTGATTGGGTTACCAGCACCATCAAAGTATTGGAGAGTAAACTCTGTAGCATACTTGTTAGCACCAATAAGTACGTCAAGGGAGATAGCATCGATGAAGAATCCTGTGTCTCTCTTACACTTATCTTCGACTGCACTGAAGTTGAATGCATTGAAGTTTGGATTGTTTACAGCATCTGTAAATGCAAGTCCAACAATTACATCCTTATTCAGTTGGATCATTCTGTATGCATCATAGAATCTAGATCTTGCATTTTCTTCCAGATCACCTGGGAAGAAGAATGTATCATATGCATCATATCCTTGAGCGATAGAACCGATAGATCTATCAATTACTTCCTGTCTGTTCTGTTGAATCAGGCGGTAAGAATCGAAGTATCTATACTGCTCATCATCTCTTTCATCAAATCCCTTATTAACAACTGGGAGTGAAGTTGTTGTTCCAAGTCCGACAGCGACAGTTGCGATGCCTACAAGGTTCTCAATGAAGTTTTGTACATCTGCACAAGAATCAGGATTTCTGTTGTCTCCAGTTACCCAATCAGGCGAGAGTGTCAAATCTTGAGCATTAAGTTGGTTGGTAACTGCTGCTCTTGAGAGATCTCCGAATGCAGTGAATGCAGTTACAGATTCAGATTCTTCACCAAGGAGTCCGTTGGTGATTGGGTTACCTGCTCCATCGAAGTAGGAGAGGGCGAATCCAACAATGTTCTTGTTACCACCAGTGTAAAGGTCTCCAGCAACCGCGTCAGCAAGGTAACCAAGGTCTCTAGCACACTTGAATCCACCTGGGGATGAAGTTGTTCCGATACCTGCCTGATTGAAGTAACCTTCATTCAGAGTTGGTAATCCAGTTGTAGCACCTGCACCGATCGCGACTGTAACAATACCAACGATAGTGTCGATATTATCCTGAACATCTTGACATGCATTTGCATTTCCAGAAGGAAGAACTGCTTCTGAAGTACCACCACCAACGTAGGTAGCAGGACCAGAGGAGATTCCAACATCCTTACGGTTGAGTTGGTTAGTAACTGCCTTCTTAGCGAGATCTGCAACAAAGTCAAATGCAACGATAGAAGGAGCTTCTTCACCAAGTAAACCATTTGTAGTTGGGTTACCAGCACCATCGAAGTAGAACAGTGTGAAGTCTCTGGAGTAGCTGTTGCCACCTGTGAATACGTCGATCGCGAGCGCGTCAACAAGGTATCCAACGTCTCTAGCACACTTAACACCACCTGGAGTTGTATTACCAAATCCAGCAGTATTTTGAATAGTTAACTTAGTGAATGGATCAGTGTTGATAAGGAAGTTACCCTTAGTTTCAGCAGGAAGTGAAGTGGTTGTTCCAAGTCCAACTGCAACGGTTGCAATACCTACAAGGTTCTCAATTGCTGCCTGTACATCAGTACAAGCCTCAGCATTACCTGAGAGGAGAACAGGAATATTACCGCCAGGACCATTAAATGCTGCCTTACCAGAGGAGATTCCAACATCCTTAGCATTCAGTTGGTTGGTAATTGCCTGCTTCATGTATCCAGAGGCAGATTCGAAGGCAATCAGTGATTGTGCTTCTTCGCCTACAAGACCATTGGAGATTGGGTTACCAGCACCATCGAAGTAAAGGAGTGAGAAGTCTCTAGTATATGTGTTACCACCTGCGTGAATATCAGTTGAGACTGCATCAACAAGGAATCCGAGGTCTCTAGCACACTTGAATCCACCTGGGGATGAAGTTGTTCCGATACCTGCGGTTACATCATAGTAACCAGAGTTGATTGATGTTGGAGCATCTGCAAATGTTGCGGTTGTTCCAAGTCCAACTACAGCAGTAACGATTCCAACCAGGGTATCAACGTTATCCTGAACATCTTGACAGGAGTTGATATTTCCAGAAGGAAGAACAGGGATGTCTCCACCTGCGCCACCATAAGTAGCAGCACCAGAAGAGATTCCAACATCCTTTCTATAGAGTTGGTTGGTCAATGCCTTCTTAATAAGTCCACCAGCAGCGATAAATGCACTGTTCGAAGGAGCTTCTTCGCCAGCAAGTCCACTTGTAATCCATCCACGATATGCTGGTTCGTAAGACTTGACTGAATCAGTAGTTGCTCTTACAAATGTGTGAGCGGACTGAGGAAGATGCTTAACAGCACCTGCATCTGCACTTACGAATTGATGTGTTGTTTGTGGCTCGTGACGGATAGCGTTACCCTCTGCGTAAACAAAGGTGTGAACAGATCCAGCAGCGATTCCTGCATCACCAACATTAATTGTAAATGTTCCTGTCTGCTTCTTAAGTCCATTAGCAGTTGCACTTACGAAGGTGTGAGCACCAGTGTAAGAAGATGCGCCAATGTTGATCTTAAATGTATTTGGAGTTACTTCAGAGATTTCTAACCAACGACCAGATGCATAATCATATCCAGCGCGAGGATATGCTTTAGATACTGTATTATCATCAAGTACACATGTGAAGGTCAAAGAAGCATCGTCAAGTTTGATATAATCTCCTTTAGTGAATCCATGAGATGCAACTGTAAGTACTACATCACCAGATGCAGCATCATATGTTGCGTTAGTTACTGTGTGGGTAGACATTCCAACAGCAGTAATTGATGTAGATACTCCAGAGATTGGATCAGTTGAACGTGGATATGAATGCTGAGTAGCATTACCATCTTGGTCGCAAGTAAAGACGAATGAATTATCCTCAAGGATAACTCCACGTCCAACTCCAAGACCATGCTGACCAACAGTAACTGTTAAATCACCAGTCGCTGCATTATAATCAGCAGCAGTTGGAGTAAAGTACTTGTTAGGACCAGAAGCACCAACGTTAACTGTTAAAGTATCCGAAGTTACTGAAGTAATCTTAACTGATCTACCTGCAAATGGATCAATTCCAGGACGTGGATAAGTCTTCTGTGCTTGGAATCCATCCATTGCACAACTAAATGTGAAGGAATTATCCTCGATGATAACACCCTCTCCAACACTCAGTGAGTGCTCACCAACAGTAACTGTAAAGTCACCTGTTGCTGGATCATAAGTAGCAGCAGTTGGGTTGAATGACCAGTCAGTACCAGAAGCACCAACATTAACTGTGAATGAAGTTGCGCTTGTTCCAGTGATTGTTAATCCATTGGTGTAAGCTAATTGACCAATGGTTGGCAGAGAGTGCTCTGTCTTATTACCATCCATTGCACAAGTGAAGGTGAATCCTTCCTTGTCAAGATAGATAACATCATTGGTTTGGAGTGGGTGACCAGCTCCGATGATTGCAGTGAAGTCTCCAGTTGCTGGATCATAAGTAGCATCGGTTGGTTTCCAACCTGCAGCAGCCTTGAACTGGTTACGTAAGAATCCTGCAGCGTATGCATTACCACCAGTGAACAGGTCAGTGGAGATTGCATCAACAAGGAATCTAATGTCTCTACCACAAGTAAATCCACCTGGGGAGAATGTGCTGATTCCTAAAGATTGATTAAACTCTCCAAGATCAAGAGCACCTGTAGTAGTTGGAAGTTGACCTGTTGTTCCAAGACCTACAGCAACAGTGACGATACCGACCAAGGAATCGATGTTATCTTGTACATCTAGACATGCATTTTCATTACCAGATCTTAGTACAGGAATGTTTGTTGAACCAACACCAAAGTATGCAGTACCAGAAGAGATTCCAACATCCTTATTAAAGAGTTGGTTGGTGATTGCATCCTTCATGTACTCACCAGCAGCTTCAAACGCTACGATTGATGGACCTTCCTCACCGAGGAGACCATTAATGATTGGAGCAGCGTTATCGAAGTATTGGAGTGCAAATCCATCAGAGTAGTAGTTACCTGCGGTAAAGAGGTCAATCGAGATAGCATCGATAAAGAATCCAGTATCTCTAGCACACTTGAATCCACCTGGGGATGAAGTTGTTCCGAATCCAACAACTGGAGTACCAGCATCAGAAGCAACAAAGTATCCTTGGTTAATGGTTGCGGTTACATCACCAGCGGTTGCAGTAGTTCCGAGACCAACAACAGAAGTAACAATTCCTACGAGAGTGTCGATTGTATCCTGAACATCTTGACATGCATCAGCATTACCAGATTGGTATACAGTATATGCAATACCAGGACCATTGTAAACAGCAGGACCAGAGGAGATTCCAAGGTTCTTTGTATACAGTTGGTTGGTGATCGCATCCTTCATGAACTCACCAGCGCCGATGAATCCATACAGTGACTGAAGCTCTTCTTCATAGAGACCTTCACCAATTGGTTGACCAGTTCCGTCATCAAAATACTCAAGGATAAACTCTCTAGAGTAAACGTTACCTCCAGTGAATACGTCAGTTGAGACAGAATCGATAAAGTATCCAATGTCTCTTGCACACTTGAATCCACCAGGGGTGCTGGTAGTTCCAATTCCTGCTTGAGCAAAGTAACCTACGTTTCTTGTTGCTGCAAACGAACCTGTTTGCTCATTAGCAATTGCCTCAGTAATGATTAATACCAGAGTTGCAATTGTGTCTTGAACATCTTGACATGCAGCAGAGTCGCTATTTGAAGAAGCGCCAGGTGCTGTAGTGATTCCAGCATCAGTATATGAGAGGTTATTTGTGATTGCCTCATACATCTTATCACGCGCTTGATTGAAGGCGTAGATAGATTGTACTTCCTCACCATCAATACCATTTGTAATCAGCTGATTATTTGCGAAGTATTGAAGTGTGAAGTCTTGTGAGTATGAGTTACCACCAGTTAAAACGTCGAGTGATACTGCATCAACGAAGTATCCAAGGTCTCTCTTACACTTAGTCTCAGTTGAGAGAATTGCAGGATACTGGTTTCTTGTTGCAAGCCAAGCAGCGTTAACAATATCAGTCTTATTCTTTTGAATCAGACGATATGAATCATAATATCTGGATCTTGCATTAGTTACATCGTCACCAGGGAATACCCAATCAGTTGGATATTGATCATAGTTAACAACAATGTTACCAATTGATCTATCAATCAGTTCTCTTCTATTTGTCTGGATCAGACGATAGGAGTCAAAGAATCTTGATCTTGCGTTGGTGTACTCATCACCTGGGAATGCAAATGTCTTACCGACACCAGCACTGACGTGATAATCAAGTGCAATTGCTGCCAGGGACTTATCAACAATTTCCTGTCTGTTCTGCTGAATCAGACGATATGAATCATAGAATCTTGATCTACCTGTTGTCTGGTCATCACCAGGGAAGTAGAAGTCTGGGTGATCAATAGCAATAGCACCGAGAGACTTATCAATGATCTCCTGCTTGTTCTGTTGAATCAGACGATAAGAATCAGCGAATCTTGAACGTGCATTGGTTTCAAGATCTCCTGGGAAGTAGAACTGATCATAGTTTAATGCTACAGAAGCAAGAGACTTATCAACGATTTCTTGCTTGTTCTGCTGGATTAAACGATAAGAATCATAGAATCTTGATCTTGATGTGGTCTCAGTATCTCCTGGGAAGAGGAAATAATCGAACATATCATACTTGAAGGAGATTCCTGCAAGTGCCTTATCAACAATTTCCTGCTTGTTATCGAGAATCAAACGATATGAATCAAAGAATCTTGATCTTTCGTTTGTTTCTGGATCATCTGGGAAGAAGAAGTCTGGGTGATACAGAGAAATAGTAGCAAGAGACTTATCAATAAGTTCGTCTCTATTAGCATTAACAAGATTATATGAATCTTTAAATCTATTTCTGCTAGAATCTGGGAAGTAGAAGTCAGGATTCTCTAATGAGATAGAAGCAAGTGATCTATCAATGATTTCCTGCTTGTTCTGTTGGATCAGACGATAAGAATCAAAGAATCTTGATCTTGCATTTGTCTGAAGATCATTAGGGAAGTAGAAGTCTGGATGATTTACAGAGATCTCAGCAAGTGATCTATCAACAATTTCCTGCTTGTTCTGTTGAATCAGACGATATGAATCGTAGAATCTTGAGGAAGCATTAGTTTGTGCTTCACCTGGGAAGTAGAAATCAGGGTGCTTGAATGCAATAGAAGCAAGAGACTTATCAAGAATCTCAGTTCTATTTGCTTCAATCGACTCACTAGCATCTACATATCTACCAGGAGCAACTGTTCTTGTCTCAAAAATGTATCCATAGTTACCAGTTGGATACTCAAGTTGAGTAGCTCCACCATCAGAATCACATGTGAATCCAAGACCAGCGATGGTAACTCCCATACCAACGCTTAACTTATGCTCTCTATCGAGAACAAATGTACCAATACCTGTTCTAAAGTCGTACTTAGCATCAACGACATTCATTACAGGAGCGTTTGCATCAACTTTAATCTTAAAGACAGATGCATCAACTCCAGCTGCAGTGGTTACAATACCAGTATACTTGAGAGGTCCAACGCCATCAGCGACAAGACCGAAGTTACCGAATGATGAGTTAGAGTTGGTAAGGTCGCAAGCACCACCTGACTGACAAAGGATTGCGGTATCTGAACAGATGGTGAACATGGACACCAACTGAGCGAATGCTTCGTTGAAGATCTTAGCGCCTAAACCACCTGGGTTAATCTGGGTATAGGAGTCAAGAACCATGGACTTAATAGGTCCAATAGCATATTCACCATCAATATTCAGACCAATTGTGCCTGGAATAAAGTTGGTGCAGTTTTGAATATATGGCGACTGATCAATATAAGGAACAACTTCTGGGTTAAATGTAACAATAGCACCATTAGACTTTTGCTCAGGTCCAATGAATGACATTTCTGCAATGTAGCATCCATTGTCTAACCAGAACAAGTCTCCTTGATTTTTTGGAGTAACCGTAACTTCACGAAGTGAGTCTCCAACGACTGATACGTTATCGGGAAGTACGATTGGGTTATCTTCTAGATAAACTCCAGCACTAATTTTAATAACTGTTCCTGGGACAGACTCTGCGACGGCAGCTTTAATGGTTCTTTTTGCGTCTCCGAGTTTCTTACCTGTGTTGTTGTCGTTACCATCTTGCGTTACATATAGGACATTTATTACCGTTGCTCCAGCACCGACTCTAACGATGTCCGTTCCAATGCCAGGACGTTCTCTAGCAATGTAAATCTCGCCATCATTAGTGTTGATGGCGATTTCACCTAATGGAAGGTCAGAAACTGACGGTATTTTGTTTGGTACAGAAGATCTTTTAAATCTAATCTTAGGATTTGCCATTAACCCAATTGCAGAAAGTTGTTTTTGTTAATTTTATTTATAATAAAGACGACTCAAGCGCCATATACGCCACAATCTAGTGTGATATTTGTTAGCAGTCTCTCTTCATTTACACAATCAATAACTTGAGACTTTCCAGCACAGTCATTAATCCAAAGAGCACCTGCTTCAATAGCAGCGTATGCTTCAGGAATAACACTGTTGCCGTCTAGCTCCGCACGCTGAACGAACTTCATTCTGTCATCATCATTATCATAATACATTACTGCTTTCTCTGATGCATTGGTAGCAGTATCAAAGTAGTTCAGAACAACACCAACATCATTACCTAAATCTTGAGATGGTGGAACTAACTCACCAGTTTCGGGATCATCTACAAGACCAAGCTCAATCAGAGGGTCTCTAAGTGTAAAGGTCTCAGAATCTACTAGGAATCTACCACCATCAATTAAGAGGTCTCCTGTAATATTAGCATTACCAATAACTGTCAAAACTGTTTCATTATCGGTATAATCTTCTATACCGATAGTCAATTCCCTCTGAGTTGGGCTTAAATATTTTGCCATTGTTGGAATCTTACGGGTTTTGTATTATTATTTATCGAAAGTATATTTCTAAATCAATATTCTCCACCGTCAAAGTCGATTCTATTATCAAGATCAACATCAAGTTGATCAAGAAGCTCATCTGGAAGACCAGGCTCAATAGGATCTGTGACAGATGCTCTAAGAACTTCATCTGGATTCTTAACAGTATACTTGCCAGTAGATGCATCGTATATAATAATGTAGTTATTTTGCTCATTAGTAGAATCAACATCAGAAAGATTTCTGAATTGTGGAGAGACTACATTACTGAAGTAATCAATAACCTCTTGTGGCAATCCAGGTTGATTTGGTTCAGATATAACTGCAGAAGATAATACTTGGTCTGGGTTAACAGACTTATATGTCGCTGTTGCAGAGTCATACATTAATACATACTGATCACTCTGATTTGACAAATCAACGTCTTGAAGATCTGCTAATTTTCTAGCCATAATTATTCCTGATCTTGTTGTGACATTGTACTTTCTTGTGGTCTTTGCTCCTACCGTTACTCCATAACTAATTGATCCTAGGATTCTATTACTCATCTGGTCGTGTCCTCCACAATTACAGTTCCAGTGATAACCCTAACAACAAAATCTAATTCAGTATTTTCAATAAAAATATCAAATTGATTTCTACCAGAAGGTAGAGTAGAAGTCATTGTTCTCCCCATAGATATATTAACTTCAGAGTCTGCAGTAGTAATTCCAACCTTAAATGGATACTCTTTGGGAGAAGATGGATGTTTTTTTAATATTGCTATTGCATTAGAATATAAGAGGTTCAATGGACCTCCATCATCGCCTGTTAAAAAGAAGGAAGATTCAAAATCAGTTCCTTTTTCTATGACTAGATTAACTATGGAAGCCGAACCTGCTGTCATTGTACTATGATTAGATTTTTGAACTATTTATCGAATTCAGTAGCTTCCACCATCAAAATCTGTTAACGCTCCGATACCACCAACATATCTCCATCCTTTTATGTAAACATCAGACCCACCAGATATTAATCCAGGAACATTATCACCTGAGAAATTTAAAACACCAGAAGAATAGTCAAAGAACCATTCATCATTACTTCCACTACCACCTGCAGAAAGTTTAATGCCCCCAGCATTTGGGTCTCCAGCATAAACCTCTACGATATAATCTGGTCCGTATTGTGTGTCTATCCAATTAATAACATTGATAGAACTATTATCACCATATACAGATCTTGCAATAAAACTTCTTCTACCACCAACCGTATTATCTTCTGTCATTCTAAATGCATTTGTCTGCCCATAAACTTCTATCAATTTGTATGATGGATATCTCCAATCGTCAGGAATGATAATTAAGTCTGTTGTTGGAGGAGTAACTGGTATTAATCCAGACTCAAACCACAATCCATTATTTGATATGATTAAAGGTGATGGAAGTGCCTCAGCAAATGGTGCCTTCTTTGTTCCTGAAATACTAGAATCTTCAGCAATTCCTGTCTTTGATGAGGAATAACCTAACTTTTTTAAAAGGTAGTCAACCTTTTGTTGGATTGAAATTGCCATTTCTTTTAGATCTTAGTATTAGGTATTTCTAAATGACAAAGTGTTGATCTGATTTCCAGAATTCAATTTAAATCTAACTAGAATTCTATTGTTAGCATCATTTGACGATGACTCAGTTCCAAATACTGCAGTAAAGGTTCCTGTAGATCCTGTCATATTACCAGCAAATGCTGCTCCAGGAAGAGCAGTTGTTGGAATACCAGAACCACGGTATGCTTGGAACATATCTGCCCAACCATTAGTACCAGATAAAGATGAAGTCCATGCAGGATTATCAGGCATACAAATCCAACATCCTGTATAAGAACCATTAACTACAATTTCAAACTCAGAGACATTAGATCTTATAAACTGCATTTGAAAATATTGTGATCCTGTTCTACCTACAGAGTAATCTGGTCCAACTGGAAGATGACCTGTGGAATAATTTGTTTGGTCATGCTTCAAGTCTCCACCAACAACAACAGCTTCGTAGGTTGGCATAGTATTAGAAGCAACCCAAGTGGTATAAACAGGAGTTGGATTATCCCCAGCAGATCCAGCATTTACTCTAACTGCATTTCCAGATCCAGTTCCCAAAGTTTGAACTAAAATATTATCTTCATCAATCACATTTGTTCTAGCAGTTGTACCCATAATATTTACAATTTGTGGTATAGTCGCACGTACAACATCAGATCCATAAGGAGTTGATGCAGTATAGTTTGAAAACTTTTGGTTATCTGCAGTTACTCTAATATGAAGATCTCTAGGTGTCTGTGAAACTGTACAAGTAACTCCAACACCAACTCCAAAATTTCTTACTGGTGGATTAACTCCATTAGTAAAATCTGTATAAGATTTATTACCACCATTCTGGAATCCTGTAGTTTGTCCAGAAGAAGTTAAGAATGTATTGTTAGAATACATATCACCAGTTGCATTCTGGCAAATGATCTCATAAAAGAATGCATTGTTAGATGCTTGTGTATAATGAGGAATTCCAGAAGAATAATTAAATGTTGGTGAAGGTGGAGTTATTGGAGTTGTTGAGATTAGGACTGGTGCAGATACTGCACTCGGATCTTCATAGTACAAATATTTTTCAGACTCATAGATATTTGTATCTACCTGATGTTGAATATATGCCATATTAAAGCCATTGGGTGAATTGGCATTTAATATTCTAGAATCATAAACCTCATAAAAATCCGATGCAATACCAGTATTTCTAGATGAGAAGAATGCATCTTTATCATTTAAGATTTCTAATGCACCATAAACTCCATCATCACTAGTAGCATCGTTAGTAATACTATTGTCTGGATTGATGACATCGTTACTTGTCATCATTCTTTGCCCCTCAACACTGAAGTTGATCATTGCATTTACATTGCCTTGATCTCCAGGACCATACTCAGTTAACCAAGTAGAGGTAACTGAGTTGCTGGTATTTCTTGGGTATTGTGTTCCAGCAGAAGGAGAAAAAACACCAACAGTATTATTTGTAAACGCAAATCCAGAACAAAGTCTTGCAACTCCAAGTCCAACCAGATCCAAAGGTGCATTTAAAACTGTTGCTGGTGGTTTTGGAACTAGTTTACCAAGAATAAAGTTTATATCATTGATAGAATTTTTGGTAAAATCGTCAATCTCAATTTCAACTGCTCCAGGTTTAAATCCACCATCAGGTTCTCCAAACCTCAATGGACCATAGTATTCTCCAGCAGAAACAAAATTGTTAACATCTACATAGTCCCTAAAAATTGTAGGACCATTTACATCTAAATCTCTTTCTGGAGATGCTGTGGTATTACCAATAGATACCTTTCCCCTAAAGCTACTAACTCCAGAGACAACAGTATCATTTGATTTGAGAGTAGTATCAACATTTAAAACTCCAGAAACTAAACCATCTCCCTGAACGTGGAAGTCTGACTTAGCTTCTGAAGTTTTTATACCGACATTACCAGTTACCTGAAGAGCAGTTTCATTGTCAGTATATGAGGCAACACCTACTCTTAGTTTTCTGTTTAGTTGACTTAAGTATTTTGCCATTGAATCAAAGTTATGGGTTACTTCATGACAAAATTGATCGTATATTTATTTATGTCTTACTCTGCTTGTCAAATTCAAACATTCCATGTTCAGATCCCCAAACCATTTTTTTAGTCTCTGGATCATAACCTCTATCAATGACTTTATACTTAGTTTTTGTTAATGCAGACATAGTAAATAAGAAAGACTTTTTACCATTTCTCTCTACAATACAATCACATCCCATAATTCTACCAACATACTGATTGTTTTCTTTTATAAAAATACAATCACAATTTTCATTTAATTCTAATTGATCCTCAGTAATTTGATCTAGATTTTTAAATTCAAGATGTTTTTTTCCATCTTTTACTTTATAACTTGAAACAATAATTCTATCGTTTACTTCTTTAAAGTCTAAAACAAATTGCCTATAAGGAGGTTCTCCTCTAACAGTATATTTTTGTTCTCCATAAATCATACCATTATCTAAGAGAACATGACGTAAACTAATTTGGGAGTATTGAGATGGATAAGAGAATGCTTGCCTTCTATTATTAAAAGATCCAAGTAACCATTCTTTAAACTCTTCAATCATTCGGTACTTCCTCTCCTTGTACGACGTGTTAATGTAGAAAATAAAACTTTACCTATGGCAGAAATCAAATTACCTTCAATTTCATTAAACACATTCATATTTAATTTGAATGCATAATTTGCCTCTTCAATTATATCATCAATTTCATGTTGGTCAAAGGGCAATTCATCTAACACATTTCTATAATTAGTTTTAAATTCTTTCTCGTCTGGAATGTCAGTAAAAAGATAAAAGTTCATTCCTGCATCATCAACCTTCAATGCAGTTTGAGCAATACTTTTTAAGAGTTGTCCTCCAGACAAATCTCCAATATACCTAGTGTAATGATGTGCAATTAAAAGATCCTGATTAGACTTAGAGACTTCTTTAATTCTTGCAACATATTCTTTACAAGACTTTGTTTGTGTAATTAAATCTCTCCAATCAATACCAAGATAATATTGCAAGTCTTTTTCTAAAGACTTTTTGCGGAACAATTCAGGATAATAAATGTTACGCAAAATGGTATCACTTTTATGATTCTCAAACTCCTCTTCCATTGCAGAGTATATAAAATATAAATCTGAGAGAAGTCTAATATAAGATTTTTTTTCAACAACCCCTTTTAAAAAGCAGGTAATAAATCCTGTGTTCTCTGCCATAGTATGGGACTTTTTAGTTCCCTCTCTAATTTGTTTAGATAGATCTGTCATTTATTTGCTCCAGGTTCAGAAACTTTTCCAAGGTAAGGATTGTAATCAGTAATTACATTAATATCAACTCTTGCTCCAGCAGTTTTCCAGAAATTCAAAATACCTTCATAAGAATTTTTATGGAATTTATCTATATGATCTGGATGGATTGATGATCCCAATTGTAATGTATACAAAAGTATAGGAGCAGCGTAGGTTGCCCCAGAATTATAAATCAAATCATCAGCAACAGGACGAGGTTTAACACCATTATCAAGTTTATATTTATCACCCCTCACATGATTCCTAATAATTTTTTCTGCATGGTGTCTAGTGATTACATAACATGCTGTAGAAAAATCATTCACAAACCGATTATGAATAGGAACTACAATATCCCCCGTGCAAATAATAGCAAGTTGCAAAACATCCCAAGCATAAGGAGCCCTAGCTACAAAATCTTGCCAGGTAAAATTCCAGTAAGATACAGTTTCTAGACTACAATCATCTTCCATGATAACAGCATATGGAGAATCAGAAGTTTCATACCAATGCTTGATCGCCTTAATATGTGATGTCACACATCCAATCTCTCCAGAAGACATCATATCTGGATATTTTCCTTTGATAATATCACTAAGATCGTCATTCCTACCATCATAAGCAGATATACGATTATAGTTTTGTATACCCCAATATTTAAATTGGTCCTCCATGTACTGTCGTCTTTCAGTATCACTATCCATGTTTATATAATAGACAGGACCAAATCCACTAAGCTTATATTGTGCTTTGTTTTTATCTTCTGGAAAATTAAGCATGGCGTTCAATTACTTTTTCAATACTTGGAATATAATGGTTGCGAAGAACTTCTTTCCATTCAAAGTTCTTTGAATATTCAATAATTTCTTCTCTATGATTTACTGAATATTCTCTATTTTTTATAATAGCATCTTCAACATATTCAAGATCTTCTATTTTACTTTCTGGAATTACTGTAATAAATTCTTTATCTAAATCAAGATTTGCTTTGCCCCATTCACAAACAACTACTCCTAATCCAGCAGCAAGAGCTTCCATACAAACAAGTGGATGTGCTTCCCCATCCGAAAGAAGTACTAAATTACCATAGTCAGTCAGATCATTATAAAGAGTTTCTTTTGACCATTCACCAAGATAGTTTTTAGAAGTATTAAATCTTTGGTCTGCTAAATTTCCAGCAAACCAAAGACTATCAATACTTTGGAACATATGCTGACGCTTACGATAATCAATTTTAGCAAGATAGATACTTCTGTCTGCATATTCTGGAGTATCTGTTACACGGAATCTTTCCCTATTAACGCCATTAGGAGTTACATAAGTATTTTCCTTAGGAATATTAAACATCACATTATAAACACTTTGAATTCCAGGAGATAGGCAAAAAACATTTGGTTTAATTCTTTGGAATTCATTCGCAACATTTACGTATCCACCAAACATTTCTTTGCGTTCCAAATATCCAAAATGACTAGTGATTGCATTTGGATATTGAATATATGGAACAATAGGAATGAATTCATCATAATGGACATGAACAAAATCTGGAACAAAAGCATTTATTCCATTAATAATTTGTCTAAAGTCTTTTGTATTGATAATTTGAACTTCATGTCCTAGTTCTTCTAGAGCATTTTTTGTGTCCCATACTAGAATTTCAACTGCTCCCCAACCTGTTGGGGGAATAGGCATAATTCCAGGACCTACTAATGTAATTTTCATTTTAATTTATCGGGGTAATCTGTACAAATTCCATAACAACTAGTAACACGAAGGTTATCCCAACTCATGTTATTCCATTCTGGCATCACAATAACAGTATTGTTAGTATATCTCTTTCCTGGATAAGCCCATATTTGATGTTTGCTTGTTAGTGTATAATCATCTTCTTGATGCCAAAAATAATTATATCCAGAAGTGAGAGAACTCATATGGTGCAAAGTATCTAGGTCTTTGCAATGTATCCATAAATTATCTTGCCTTGCTGCCAACCAAAACAAAGTAACTAAATGATCTGGTTCATCATGTCCCAACCAATAAGTGTCCGTTTGTCTATGATATCTAAGATCAATTTCAACATCATATCCTTTACTAATACACTCATCAACTTGAGAGGGAAGATTTTCTAACCTGGGGTCAGGACCATTTGTGTTCGCTCGATGAGCAATAATTCTTTTCTGTTTCATAGTTTTTGTCTAACACATGCGGCGTCCATCGTGCATGGGGCAAGATCAGAAAGATTAAACCTTCTCAAGAATGACCCCATCTTAAATGCTTCTGGAGATGGTTCCCAAATACCTTGATAAACATGTTCAATGTCATCAAATGCATTTTTTGACCACTCAAGATACCTAGATCCAAAAAATTGGATTGTGTCTGGAAATCTGGGATGATGTCCAGGCAAATAAAACTTACTAGAATCGCATTGATTTAAATCAGGAAATCTAATTAGAGAAGTATCATATCTAGCCAACACAATAAAATCATATTCGGTTCCAGTCTGTTTGGTATGTTCTTCAACCAAATTAGATACCTTTTGAATAGAACGTAACTGTGACATTACATTACTGTAATTTTTTTCATTCCAATGATTTCCTTGTGGATGCTTCCCTGTGAATTTAGCATCTATAAAAGATTTTGCTTTGGGGGGAAGAACAAAAGTTTCTGGAGCATCATACTCAAGAACAACTGGTTTATAATTTCTATCAATTACATCCAAAGCATCTTTTGGAATTGGGCATCTACTAATCTTTGACCAACTAGAATAATCATATTCTCCTCCGTCTTCTGTCCACCAAGTGTGACAAAAAACATCAGTATCGTATCTGTTTAAAATTGTCTGTTTATATGTGTTGATCACTTTAGGAGTATCAACAAATCTAGGTTGTCCAAAAAACGCTAATGCTACTTTCATTTACTGTACCCAAATGCCATAAAGTCTTCTTTAGTGTGATTATACACTATTTCTTTTAATTCGTCAGTGTAATATGTTTCAAAAGAATCATGTTTAGTATCATTCGTTTTTGGGAACGATACTGAATCAAAAGAAAGATTTGTTTTTTTAACAAACAGATCTTCCCATTCTTCTTGTATATTTTCAAACTTTAATATATTAACCTCAACATCACCTCTATTTTTAATAAAATCAATTTGCCTTAAAGGAGATTGTTCTGTCCAATAATTTCTGGGTGGTCTAGGGTCTCCATCAGTATGAGTGGGCCAATCGTGGAACTCTCCACTTTTTACCCACTCTTCAAAATTATTATACTTCATAATAAACTTATGATTATGTCTCCTATGCTGAGACCACCATGAAACAAACCTATCATAAGGATTTCTAACTATCATAAAATATTGATAATCCTTATAATCTGGGATAGATTTTACATAATATTCAACGGTATCGTGCCAATAACTAAAATCAAATCCCTTAGGAGACAACAAAACATTTAATGTTGTAGTACATGCTCTAGGATTTCCAATAAAAATTATTTTTTGTTGTCTATTAATCATTCAAATATCCCCATCATAATGTTCAAGGAAGTAATTCAAATCTTCTGGAGTACCAATACCCCACATACCAGACTTATCGATTTCTTTGATTCGAATCTTCTTGCCATCATCAATCGCTTCATTAAATACTGGGCAAACGTAATATTCATTATTAACACGAATATCCTTTTCAATCATCTGCTCAGCATACTTAACATAATCAGAACCCTTCTTCCAATAATAGATACCAACTGTAGCGTGCTCAGAAATAGGTTTCTTCTCAGCAACCTCTGCAACGTATCCATCCTCTCCCAGTTTAGCATAAGACCACTTAGGATGGGTTGCGGGGAAAGTAACAATTCCACCATCAACCTCACCATTTTGGAATGCATATAGAGTCTCGTTAGAGTCCCATTCAACAAACTGGTCAGAGTTTGCCATTACTAGCGGTTCATCTTTGTTGATGAATTCTTTCGCAAGTAGAGTGGTACAAGCTGCGCCTTCGGTGATACCATCGACTTGTACAATGTTACAACCAGGAGCAATGAGAGGTAACAGGTAATTAAGGTTATACTTGTCATAATGTTCTTTTTGTACAATAAATGTATAGTTTGCTTTGATGTTCAGGTTCTCCACAACAACCTGAATCATTGGTTTACCTTTAACTTCAATCAAGGGTTTGGGGAAGGTGTATCCCTGACTAGCAAACCTGCTGCCAGCACCTGCCATAGGAATCAGAACATTCATAGTCTTGCTCTCCCATGCAACTTTTTTCTTTGTTCCATTAAGAATTTTTTTAATGCGATCGATCTTACTCTGATTAAGATCTTTACGATCTTCTACAGGAACAAGATGGCACTTACTATCTAAAGCACCCTGGCGACCAATATGACTATCTTCAATAATAACAGTATCATTTGGAAGAGCACCAAGTGCAGTCATACACTTCCAATACATTGCTGGAAATGGTTTGTTACGAACAACGTCTTCATTAGAGACGTACATGTCAACAAATTCAAGAAGTCCCAAACGCAGAAGAATAATCTTGACAGTATTACGAATACTGTTAGAAGCAACAGCAATTTTATAACCAGCATCTACAAGTTGCTGGAAATAACCCATAAGTTGATAATCTTTAGCGACACAATCGTTAAAAATTTTGAGGGTTGCTTCTTGCTTGTCTCTCCAGATTTTATCATATTGATCTACTGGGAGACCTTTATTTTTTGTTAGTAGTTCTAGTTTTGCTTTTGTAGGAAGACCATCATAGATGCTGACATGCTCTTCTCTACTAATTGCGTATTCTGGACCAAGTGCCTGGTTTAGTGCATCGTAATGATAATCTTTACTATCAATTAGTACACCATCTAAATCAAAAATAACAAGTTTCGTCATCTTACGTTTTTCCTATCTCTCCAAAGTAAATATTTCCAATTGTTTTTTGTAATTGGAAGTTCATGTCTTTTCTGTGCATTGAATCCAAGAATACATTCTGGATTTATCTCTGCACCCATCTCACATAACTCAACAAAATTATCATATACGTCAAGATATTTATCCATCAATTCAGAAGACCCAAAAGCAAAGTGATCATTTATACCATGCTCAAGATGTGCAAATTCATTTAATACATTGACAGTATTTAAATCGTAATTAGTTACTGGTCCAATCTCTCTAACAAAATATTCATCTGTTCTAAGTCTAATCACACAATCATACTTAAAATTATTTTCTTGCTCATACTGTTTTTTAAGTTCATTGGCACAACTTAAACTATAGAACATTGAAATAATGTTATTGACTGGGTGAGGAAATCTACTATCAGGAACAATATCCTCAGCTTCAAATTCTTTTGGTTCTTCAAAAACAATTTTCTTTGGTTGCCATTTGTCTGACATAAATTGTTTTAAATCGGATTCCCAACGTCCTCTGTCTTTATACTGATCCCAGAAGTATGAACCTACCCACGCTTCATCATACCAGATATGTGCAAATACATCAATCTCGCTATCTTGGTTTGCTTCCCAAAAAGTATTCAAATGATTCTTATAACATTCTTTCAGGTGTCTAGGTTGTCCTGAATACAATAAAGCAATTTTAGACATGATACTTACTATTATCTTTAGATAGGTGTACAATTTTTGGGTCAAAGGTGCATGAGTCTGCAAATACTTCTGGATATGCAAATGATGGATGAACAACAAAAACATCTTCTCTATTTTGAGAATAGAATTTGTTTAAATGACTCTCATCATGCCAAGTAGCAATTATATCCTTTTCATAATCTTCATCAATCCTACGATCAAGTTCATTAATTAAATCAAGAACTTCAGGAATTCTACCACCCCACAAACAACCTTGGAAATATACTGAGATATCATCACCTTCTGTAAAAGAAGCATTGGATAATTTAGTGGTATCAAATGCTCCAGTCCCACTATCGTGAGGTGTCATTTTTAGATAATGGCATGGATGATGAACGCCAATATATTTCTTAGATTCATCAATAATGTCAGATACATTTACAGTATCAACAACCAACATATCTGCATCTAAAAAGACCAACCAATCACAATCCTCTAGATCACCAAAAGCTTTATTAAGCATTTTAAATCTGTAAAGAGTTATAAATGGCCAGTCCAAGTGCTCCTGCGAATAAATTACTGCATTGTCTGGTGCTTCTGGAATCTCACCATCAGTGAATACCAAATATTTTTTTTCTACATCAGGAAGAAAAAACTTTTCGCAATTCTCATACCATCTAGGTAAAAAGTTTAGATACTTACTTGTTCCAATAAAAACTACAGCGACTTTCATTAAATTACAATCCAATCAGGGCAATAAAGATCCTTTGTGTCCAGGTGTGCATTTCCAGGTCCAAACCATTTTTGTGGGGCAATTACCTTTTCGCTATTGGACAACCATGCACCCCACCAAGAGAATGAAGAGTTTGCAATAATATGTCCACTACACAAGGACATTAAACACATATCAACATAGTTAATATTATTTTCAGCAATCATAAATCTTTCATCATCAAACAAAGATTGTTGATTGCACCATTCAGTATCATCAGAAAAAATAATCACTGTTCTATCATTATCAAAATGAGATAGAGCTTCTTCATAATAAGACAATTCCAAAGCATGATGATTTGGATTGGTAGTATAATCTGTTCTTCGAATATGAAGTGCTACTGGATTATCTACAGTTTGAATCATTTCTTTTGCTGGTTCCAAATACTCAGATCCAAAAGTAAAGTCTTCTTTGATCTCATCTTTGATGTGAGCAAAGTATTTTTCAGATTGAAAGTATCCTTCAAGATTTACCCACTTTGGGCAATTATTAAATAACTCTTCATCAAAAGCAAAGGAACTTTCTTTTACAGTTTCTCTTTCTCCACAAACAAATTGAACATTAAGTGCCTTTAGTCCTTTTAAAGTAAAGGCATAAAATAATTGATGATCAACATATTCGTTCGGAACTTTTTTTGGAGGAGGGATCATCCAATTTAAATTATTATTAGCAGCAATTCCACGCAGTGATGCGTATTGGAACATTTGATTTCCAAGTCTGCCAAGTTTTCCTAAGTTATTAAATCCTATCATAATTACCTAAAAACCAATTGTACGTTAACTCTAATCCTTCACGAAGATCATACTGATGTTTGAATCCAAGATTTTTTAATTTATCAACATTCATCAATTTCCTGGGAGTACCATTTGGTTTACTAGTATCCCATTTTATTTCACCTTTAAATCCTATAACTTCTGACATTGTTTCTGTCAGTTCTTTAATTGATATATCTTCACCTGTTCCAATGTTAATGATCTCAGGTTCACTATATTCTTGCATACAGAATACAGTCGCTTCAGCCATATCCTCAATAAACAAAAATTCTCTAAGAGGAGAACCATCTCCCCAGCACCAAAATTCTGAGTCACCATTTAGTTTTGCTTCATTCATTCTACGCATAATTCCAGGAATAACATGACTGGATTCTGCATTAAAATTATCATTTGGACCGTATAGATTTGTTGGTTGTAATGCTATTGCATCAAATCCATATTGCTGCCTATATGACTGGCACATTTTTATACCAGCAATTTTTGCAATCGCATATGCATCATTAGTCGGTTCTAAAGGACCAGACATTAACTGATCTTCAGTAATAGGAATAGTAGGATGCTTTGGGTAAATGCAAGATGACCCAAGAAAGAGAAGTTTTTTTACTCTATTCTTATATGATGCTTCAATTACATTTGATTGAATCATCAGATTTTGATAGATAAAATCTGCAGGATAAGTGGCATTAGCGTATATACCTCCAACTTTTGCTGCAGCAAGAAAAACATAATCTGGTTCTGCCTCTTGCAAATAAAGTTGAGTTTCTACCTGATCCGTAAAATCAACCTCTTTTCTAGTTGCAGATATAATATTCCTATATCCTTTTTTACGAAGATTTCTCACTATTGCTGATCCAACTAAACCATTAGCACCAGCAACCAATATTTTAGAATCACTGTCCATAGATACACATATCCTCAATTAATTGATCAAATGTAATTTTTGGTTCCCACCCTAATTTTTGCTTTGCTTTTGTTGGATCTCCAAGAAGAGATTCAACTTCAGATGGTCGGAAGTATTTAGCATTTACTTTTACAACTGTTTTACCAGTATTTTTATCAACGCCAATCTCTTCTATTCCTTCTCCACTCCATTCAATATTCATCCCAAAATAAAAAGCAGATTTTTCAACAAATTCTTTAACAGAATATTGCTCTCCTGTAGCAATAACATAATCATCTGCTTCCTCTTGTTGAAGCATCAACCACATAGCTTCAACATAATCTTTTGCATGACCCCAATCCCTTTTTGCATTTAGATTTCCTAAGTATAAGCATTCCTGAAGACCTGCAGAAATTCTAGACAATCCTCTAGTAATTTTACGAGTCACAAAAGTTTCACCACGACGAGGAGACTCATGATTGAATAAAATTCCAGTACAAGCATACATTCCATAAGATTCACGATAATTCTTTGTGATCCAATATCCATAAAGTTTAGCAACACCATATGGAGACCTTGGATAAAAAGGTGTGGTTTCTTTTTGAGGTACTTCTTGCACTAATCCATATAACTCTGAAGTAGATGCTTGATATATCCTACAATGACGTTCTAATCCCAAAATCCTCACTGCTTCAAGAATACGAAGAGTTCCCAGTCCATCAACATTACCAGTATACTCTGGCAATTCAAAAGACACCTTTACATGACTTTGAGCCGCTAGATTATAAATTTCATCTGGTTGAGACTTCTGCAATACATGAACAATATTTGCAGAATCAGTCATGTCCCCATAATGAAGATGAAGATTTGGATGATTAAAGATATGATCAATACGATGTGTGTTGATCATAGAAGCACGACGAATGACTCCATGAACTTCATATCCTTTCTCAAGAAGAAGTTCTGTAAGGTATGAACCATCTTGCCCAGTAATTCCAGTTATTAATGCACGTTTCATAAATTCAAAAAGTTTATACTTCTAGTATATCATATGATATCAATAAATACTACTACAATTCTAACAGCATTATGGATAAAAAAATAACAGTAAAAAAATTTGATGGTAATTACTTTTATAAAGCAAGCAATATTGTTCCAGAATATTTAATTGATAAGTTAGAATCCACTTCAGTAGAATGGTTAGAATCTACTAGAAAAGATGTATTCTTCAAAAAATCTGGAGATAAAGATTTCAAAGAAAATAAAGAACATTATCCGCCAGAAGCATCTTCAGAACTAATATCAAATATGAATGTTAGTTCTAATAATATGTGGACAAACTATTTGTCATCTATTAAAGCACATGTGTTGGAGTATTGTAAATTAACAAAAACAAAATATCCACTAAAATTAGATTCTACATGGGTTACGAGAGTAGCAGATGTAGATATCCCAGGAGCTTATGATAGGAATCAATTAAGATACTTAAGAGAAAATCATAATAATCTTGGAAACATGCATAGTCATAAAGGTAAAAGAATTGGTGTTATATTTTATTTAAAAAATCCAGACCCAAAGTATGGAACAGTAATTAGATTAAATAACAATAAAATATTCCAAAATAATGGTGAAGAAAATAGTTTGTTGATATTTAACCCAGAGTTATACCATACTGCAATATACCCAAGTGAAGAAGATTTGCAAAAAAGTCCAAGAATAACAATAGTAACTGATTTTGTTTAAGGAAGAATCCAATCTGGCACATGGAATGGTTCATTTATATACCAATCAAAAATAATACAGCATTTTGAATATTGGTTCCTTCTAGGATAATATTGTGTACTTCGATATTTTGTTCCATCAAATATTACTAACCTATTCTCAAATGTCTTTATGTGATCAGTAGATACTCCACGTTCATTTACTACAATATAAGTATTTGGATCGATATTCTTTAACAAATATATTGATCTTATAAATCGTTTTTTTACTTGACCTTCAGGGTCTTTTATTTTAGATATTGTATCACTATAACATCTTCCTTTGGTAGATGTTGGTACATTTCTTTCAGCAAAACAAGAAAACGGTGTGAGCGAGTATTCATCAATTCCACGACTTTTTATGTATGAAGTAACATGCTTTTTAACTTCCAAACAAAATACGTTCCAACAGTTTAAAGAATATGGAAAATACTTATCAGAAGTTAAAGCCAGTCCGTGACAATCTATAATAGATTTTGTTATATCAATATAATCAGTAGATAATAAATTAAGAGTCAAATGAAGATTGCATTGAATATATAATTCATTTCTGATCTTCTCACTAAAAACATCATCTATAATCAAGAATTTATTTGTTTCCATATATTTTATTCATATAATTGGAAGAATGTAGTGGAGATATTTTTTCAAACATCTTTGTGTTATTTGGACACATAGAACAAACAGGTTCTTCTTGTCTACTAAAAAAATCAATAACCTTAATGTCACTATCTGTTGGTAGTAATGGTTTATATCTCAAATAAGGATTCCATTTAGATGACAATTTATCTCCATACTTTTGTTTTTGTACTGGCAAATACGCAAGTGGCGCACATTTATATATTTTAAAATCATTCAAGGTAAAATTATTTTGACCACCTGGGCAGTTATCCCAAGACTTTTTATAGTCATAAGTACCAAGTGGCTCTATAGAAGACCCATACCCACTATACGTTTTTAACCAGTAATTAGATGCATCATGAATTCTATAATTCACACCAGATTCAATTATTTTTGAAATAGACTTTTCAAATAACCTAACATAATTTAAATCTTTGGAATGCTTTGTTATTGTCAGTATGCATTTATTTTTCTTTAGAGCCTCAGTTAATCCAGGAACTCTATCAAAAAGAAGTCCATTAGACACCAACTCAAGTTCTTGATCATCTTGAACATCCCAAACTTCTTTGGTCATGTATATTATATCTACAATTTGTTTATTGAGTAATGGTTCTCCACCCAACATAGAAAGTTCTAATGGTCTTATTCTCTTATTCCAAGAGAGATACCATTTCTCCAACAAATCTAAACTAAAATTTTGCCTATAACCATCATTAGTATAATGCCCGCACCCCTGACATGTAAAATTACATGAATGAGTTACGTGCCATTCTAAATGAGATATTGTCAACATTGTTTTATGAAAATAAAAAAAGGGGGATGGTCAATCCCCCAGAGCACATGCACGCCACCAATTTTATTATTTTAGATGATAAATTGGAAAACATCCACACGGAAGGGGATTTTTTCGGTGTAACCACCACTAAATTTTTGACTGGAATTTAGAAACCAGGCGGGAGTTATCCCATCCGCACCAGGGTTTTTAACGTGTCTCCATCACGGGCATTTTTTGGGAAGACTCCACCAGTACTGTTATAGTCCATCCGTGACTCAAGTTTTTAAATAGCTTCTACAGAAGAAGTAATTTCTTCCATATCTTGACTAATATAATCGATTAGAATTTCATAATCATCCATAGGATCACCAGAGAAGACAACGCCCTCATTTTCATAAAAACGTCGAACCTTTTTATACAACTTTGGATTTTTTACATCCAAATAAAAATCACCATTTGCTGCTGCTTGAAGAGTTTGAATGTCTTTTTTGAATTTAGTGATAAGAGTCATTGTCTTGAATGTTGACCTTAAAGTATAATGTCTAGGGTAAATAATTACCCTATGCTCCTTGCGTGGATCGAACACGCCTCAGGCGAATTATGAGTTCGCTGCATTCACCAGATTGCTAAAGGAGCAAGTGGGAAGAACCATGCCCTTCCCATACGACTCTACGGAAGATACCCGTAGTAGAAGTTGGCGTCTACTTAGTTAATCGCTAAGGACTACCAATAGGACTGCTGGGAATTGAACCCAGTTCACACCGTTATAAGCAGTGGGCCTTAACCAATAGGCGACAGTCCCATGAAGAGAAGTTAATTTAAGGAGGACCCGATTAACTTCGACTTAAGCATTTTAGCACGTTTTTTTGCTGACCGCAATGCTTGTGGTTTTAAATGGCGCTTCTGTTCTTTTTTAGAATGATGCTGCCAGTTCGGGGTGGTCATCGATCTTGTTTGGATGGTTCGCTATTATAATATAGCA
>Ga0208149_1000010_pt1 | contig 78313 bp, 114 predicted proteins | sample DEB08_DNA_15_FD_184533 | JGI IMG/M metagenome (GOLD analysis project Ga0208149, IMG submission 184533) | Aqueous microbial communities from the Delaware River and Bay under freshwater to marine salinity gradient to study organic matter... | ecosystem: Environmental > Aquatic > Marine > Coastal ... | reverse complement strand
CATCCAGATCCAAACTCCTTTATGCAATATGATACTACAGCAACTGCACTCACTGGAGGTCAAGCACTTCTCTCAGGATTTACGATTGCTGGTGGTGCCTCTTTGGTTGATGTTGATGATAAAGCAGCACTGCAGATTGGAAGATCTGGTATTGGTACAATCAGCGATACTTACACTCTTGCCTGTGCATCTCCCAACACAAACAAAGCAGCACTTGCAGTACTGAACTGGATTGAACAACGGTAATTTTTTATGAGTGACAACATTTATCTTGGTAATCCTAATCTAAAGAAAGCCAACACGAAAATAGAATTCACAGAAGATGATGTTCGTGAATTTTTGAAATGTAAGGAAGATCCTGTATATTTTGCTAAAAATTATATTCAGATCGTTTCTCTTGATGAAGGCCTTGTACCATTCAAGATGTACAAGTTTCAAGAGAAACTTGTAAAGAACTTCCATAGAAACAGGTTCAATATCTGTAAGATGCCACGACAGACTGGTAAGTCAACTACCGTGGTGTCATATCTTTTACATTATGCCGTCTTCAATGACAACGTTAATATTGCCATTCTGGCAAACAAAGCATCTACGGCTAAGGATCTTCTCGGAAGATTACAACTTGCTTATGAGAACTTGCCTAAATGGATGCAACAGGGTATTGTATCCTGGAACAAACAATCATTAGAACTGGAAAATGGCTCTAAGATTATCGCCGCATCTACGTCTGCATCTGCTGTCCGTGGTGGATCGTATAATATCATCTTTTTGGACGAGTTCGCCTTCATCCCAAATCACATTGCTGATGCGTTCTTTGCCTCTGTTTATCCTACTATCTCGTCTGGTAAAAACACCAAAGTAATTATTGTTTCCACACCACATGGTATGAACCATTTCTACCGCATGTGGCATGATGCTGAAAGAAAGAAGAATGAATATATTCCAACCGCAGTTCATTGGTCTGAGGTTCCTGGAAGGAATGCAAAGTGGAAGGCCCAGACTATTGCAAACACATCAGAACAGCAGTTCAAGGTTGAGTTTGAGTGCGAGTTCCTAGGATCTGTTGATACTCTTATTGATGTCACTAAACTCAGAAACTTAGTATATGAAGATCCAGTTAAAAGAAATAAAGGATTGGATATCTATGAAAATTCAATAAAAGATCACAATTATATGATGACAGTAGACGTTGCTCGGGGAGTCGAACACGACTACTCAGCCTTTATTGTCTATGATATCACACAATTTCCATATAAAGTTGTAGCAAAATATAGAAATAATGAAATCAAACCGATGCTATTTCCTAGCATCATTAAACAAGTTGCCGATGCATATAATCAATCTTGGGTATTGGTTGAGGTGAATGATATTGGTGATCAAGTGGCATCAATTTTATACTTTGATCTTGAGTATGAAAACATGCTCATGTGTGCCATGAGGGGTAGGGCTGGACAGGTTGTTGGTTCTGGATTCTCTGGAAAGAAATCACAACTTGGTGTCAGGATGACATCTGCCGTTAAGAAGTTGGGATGTTCAAATCTCAAAACACTTATCGAAGATGATAAGTTAGTTACCAATGACTACGATATTATATCAGAACTTACAACTTTTGTACAGAAGAGGCAGTCTTTTGAGGCTGAGGAAGGTTGTAATGATGACCTAGCAATGTGCCTTGTTATTTTCTCTTGGTTGGTAGCTCAAGATTATTTTAAAGAGATGACGGATAATGATGTCCGTAAGAGAATTTATGAAGAGCAAAAAAATCAGATTGAGCAAGATATGGCCCCGTTCGGATTTATATTAGATGGTGTCAATGATGTTGGTGGATTTGTTGATAATGAAGGTGATCGCTGGCACATCGATGAGTATGGAGATCAATCATATATGTGGGAATATAGGTAATGAACTTTGATGATCAATTATCCTTAGAACATTTACTATTCAAAGAAAGAAAGTGTAGAGTATGTAAAAAGACAAAGGACTTGATCGAAGGTTATTACTTGACTAGAAAGGATAGGGGAGAGTTTCCATCATCATATTCTTATGAATGTAAAGAATGCACAAAAAAACGAATACTCAATACTAGAAAAACGGACAATAAAAGGTGGGAATATCCAGACTGGTAATGTTCACGTATAGTTTCCCCAGTCAAAACATACTAAACAATAAATAAGTTTAGATTAATTTTGGACCTCATAGGAGAACAAAAGATGCCGCTAAATTTAGCATCTCCTGGTATCGTAGTAAGAGAGGTTGATCTTACTTTAGGGAGAGTAGATCCCGTATCTGATAAAGTTGCTGCTGTAGTGGCACCTTTTGCACAAGGACCAGTAGAAGTTCCAACTCTCGTTGAAAACGAGTCTGACTTACTTGCAAACTTTGGTAAGTCATATGAAGCTGATAGACATTATGAGCATTGGTTAGTTGCTTCATCATATCTTGCATATGGTGGCTCACTAAGAGTTGTCAGAGCAGATGATTCTGACATGAAAAATGCATTTTTTGGATCAACAACCACAGCTCCAAAAATCAAGAGTGTAGATCACTATGCAGATCTTGGTTATGATGAAAACACTATTTCAGGTATAACTTTTGCTGCTAGAAACCCTGGATCTTGGGGAAATAACATGAAGGTTGCCATCATTGATGGCCGTGCTGACCAAACTATCAGTGGAATCTCTACCTCTGGAATTACAGTTGGTATGGGTGTTAGTCAGTCTGTTCCTGATAATTTGATTGTTCCTGGTATTGGGACAACATCAATTCTAGATGGATCCTTTAAGGCAGTTGTTACTGGTGTTGGAACCAATTCTATTGATCTCAAATTTGTACAGCACGTTTCTGCTGCTGGTGTTACAACTCAAAAAGATTATCAAGAAAACGGTGTATATAGATTTACAAATCCCAGCACAAAAGATCTAGTTGTTTATAACAGTTCAGGTGTTGCTGTTACCACAATCACGACAAATTCAACTCCAACTGATTGGTTCGATGCTCAAAAGATTGAGCTAACTGGAACCGAAATTTACTGGAATCAACTAGCATCAAGACCTGGAACTTCCGAGTTTGCAGCAAATAGAGGATCCAGATTTGACGAAACTCATATTGTTGTTGTCGATGACAGTGGAGATATCACTGGTAATCCTGGAACAATTCTTGAGAAGCACCTAAATCTTTCAAAGGCTAAGGACGCACTATTTGAGAATGGTTCGGTTTCTTATTATAGAGAATTTGTAAGATCAGGTTCTGGATATATTTTTGCTGGTGGTGCTCCTGCTGGAACCACTGCAATTGATTTCAAAACTGGATCAGCTGCAGGAAATGGATTTTCTGTGGTAACTGACATTGCCTGGGATCAAAATGCTTCTGGAATCTCATTCGCTGGATATGGAAACACCACTGCAGCATTAGCATCTGGTGTAAACTATGGTGCAAGCATTGGTCTACAAACAACTGGTTCATTAAGTGCATCCGTTGCAAATATAAATGCTGGTTACGAATTACTCAACAATCCCGATGAGTATTCAGTAGATTTCATCCTACAAGGATCTGGCAACTATACTAAAGAACAGACTCAGGCAATTGGCCAAAAAGCAATTGATATTGCAGAAAGAAGAAAGGATGCAATCGCATTCCTCTCACCATATAGATCTGCAATCTTTAATGAGTCCGCCACTGACTCTGTTGTAAGAGATGCTGAAACAATTACCGATAATGTAATTGGACACTTCTCACCAATTACTTCTTCATCCTTTGCTATCTTCGATAGCGGTTATAAGTACATGTATGATCGTTTCGCTGATAAGTTCCGCTATGTTCCTCTAAATGGAGATGTGGCTGGTACTTGTGCAAGAACTGATATTAACAACTTCCCTTGGTTCTCACCTGCTGGAACCCAGAGAGGTGCAATTTTGAACGCAGTCAAACTGCCATACAATCCAAACAAGACACAAAGAGATCGCCTCTATTCAAATAGAGTCAATCCAGTAACATTCATTCCTGGATCTGGTATCGTACTATATGGTGATAAGACTGGTCTTGCCAAGGCTTCTGCTTTTGATAGGATCAATGTTCGCAGACTCTTCCTCTATCTAGAGAAAGCAATCTCCGCAGTTGCTAGAGATCAACTCTTTGAATTCAACGATGAAATCACCAGAACAAACTTTGTAAATGCTGTTGAACCTTTCCTACGCGAAGTTCAATCAAACCGTGGTGTTCAAGATTTCGTAGTTGTTTGTGACGAGACAAACAACACTGCTGCTGTTATTGATCGCAATGAATTTGTTGCTGACATTTACATCAAACCAGCTCGCTCTATCAACTTCGTCGGTCTCACCTTCGTTGCTACCCGCACTGGTGTTTCCTTTGAAGAAATCATCGGAAACGTTTAATTTAGAGGTCTAACCTAAAATGGCATCCAAGAATCAACAAAATCCTCCTGCTTTAAGGACTATCTCAGACTTCAAAAATAAACTATCAGGAGGTGGCGCAAGGCCCAATCTATTTGAAGTTGTCCTTTCATTCCCAGCTGATCTGGGAATTGGGGAGAGTGTTTTAACCGAGTCAAGATTTTTAGTCAAGACAGCAGCTCTACCCGCATCTAACGTAGCTCCAATTGACGTTGCTTTCCGTGGTCGTCTCCTCAAGATTGCAGGGGACAGAACCTTTGATACCTGGACAATCACCGTCATCAATGACACTGATTTCAAAATCAGAGGTGCATTTGAAAGATGGATGAACAGTATCAATAATGTTATTGATGCTACTGGTTCTACAAACCCAGCAGACTATCAGGCTGATGCATTTGTATATCAATTAGATAGAGATGGTTCTGTACTAAGAAAGTACAAGTTCCATGATGTATTCCCAACAAACATTAGTCAGATTGATCTTTCATACGATTCTTCTGACACCATTGAAGAATTCACTGTTGAACTACAAGTTCAGTGGTGGACAGCTGCTGGAAGTGGAAATGGTGCCGCTGCTGGTGACATTAACTAAGATTCATAAATAATCTTATTAACGTAGTCACTTTATAACATGGCGAGACTGTTTGGATTCTCAATTGAAGATAGCGAGAAAAAATCTAAAACTATAGTGTCCCCCGTTCCTCAAAATAATGAGGACGGGGTTGACCATTATATTGCTAGTAATTTTTATGGCCAATACCTTGACTTAGAAGGAGTATATAAATCAGAGTTTGAACTTGTAAAAAGATATCGTGAAATGGCTCTTCATCCCGAAGCGGATACTGCCATCGAAGATGTTGTAAATGAGGCAATTGTTAGTGATCTTAATGATACTCCCGTTACTATTAACCTTGATAATCTCCCAGCTAGTGATGGCATCAAAAAGAGAATTAGAGAAGAATTTAAAAATATAAAAGATCTTCTAAACTTTGATGCGAAGTCACATGAGATCTTTAGAAACTGGTATGTTGATGGAAGACTTTATTATCATAAAGTAATTGACATCAAAAATCCACATGAAGGGATCAAAGAGTTAAGATATATTGATCCTCTCAAGATGAGATATGTTCGTGAAGAAAAGAAAAAACAAGAAGGTAATGCAATATTCAGACAACCAAATGGAGCAAATCCAAATGAGGTTGTTCAGTTCCCTGAAATTGAAGAATACTTCATGTATACACCAAGACCAACCTATGCTGGTGGTGTTGGTAGTAAATATTCTGGAACAAAAGGAATTAAGTTTGCCAAAGATGCAATCACATATTGCACTTCTGGACTAGTAGATAGAAATAAAGGTGTAGTTCTATCATATCTTCATAAGGCAATCAAATCACTCAATCAACTTCGTATGATTGAGGACTCCCTAGTTATCTACAGACTATCAAGAGCTCCTGAGCGTAGAATTTTTTACATTGACGTAGGCAATCTACCTAAGATTAAAGCTGAGCAATATCTTCGTGATGTAATGAATAGGTATAGAAATAAACTTACCTATGATGCTTCCACTGGAGAAGTTCGTGATGATAAGAAATACATGTCTATGCTAGAAGATTTCTGGCTACCAAGACGTGAAGGTGGTAGAGGAACTGAAATCTCCACACTTCCTGGTGGACAAAATCTTGGCGAACTGAGTGATGTTCAGTATTTCCAGAAGAAATTATACAGATCACTAGGAGTTCCAGAATCAAGAATTGCAGCTGAGGGTGGATTCAATCTTGGCCGTTCTTCTGAGATTCTAAGAGACGAACTTAAGTTCTCCAAATTTGTTGGTCGCCTTAGAAAGCGTTTCAGCAATATGTTTATTGATATGCTGAAAACTCAGTGTCTTCTTAAAAATATTTGCACCCCTCAAGATTGGAAGATGCTTGAGGAGCACATTCAATTTGATTATATGTATGATAATCATTTTGCAGAACTTAAGGAGAAAGAACTTCTTGAAGGGAGACTTGGATTAGCTCAACTCGCAGAACCTTATCTTGGTAAGTATTACTCTGTCGAATATCTCCGTAGAAAAGTTCTTCGCCAAACTGATGAAGAAATCATTGAAATTGATGAGCAAATTCAGGATGAAATTGAGAAAGGAATTCTCCCCGATCCCAATGCACCAGTAGATGAATTTGGAAATCCCATTCCAGAAGACCCAAATATGATGGGTGAAGTTCCGCAAGATGAGGAGATTGATGCTGGGCCTACACAGGCAGATATGAAAGGTGGAGAAATCTAAGAGAATAAATACTTTCTAGTTAGTTCATAACCTTTTCATGGAAAATATTGTTGATTTAATTTTTTCTGATGCAAGTGCATCTGAGATTAGTGATAATATTAAAGATGCTCTTTATGGCAAGGCTGCAGAAAAAATTGATGCTCTTCGTCCATATGCTGCAGCATCATTATTTGGAGATGAAATCGAAGATTCTGGAGAAGAATAATGGCAAGATCACTTGTCCTTGGACCACAGGAAAATTGTCCTACTAGTGTTGGTGGTGCTTCTAGCATTGGAGCTGCTACAGTAGTACGTTTATATAATAGCAATGCAGGTGATCAGTTGATTACCATATTAGATGAAAATTATCAGGGTATTGGTTCTATGACTATGCCAACTGGTACTGTTGAATATATTGAAAAGAAGCATAAGGATATGATCTTAGCAGGATCTACCGATGTAAAAGCAACCAAAGTAGGATTTACCGTATAAAAAAATGAAACTCATCAGAGAAGAGATCGAACAGGTAGAGATTATCGTTGAGCAACGCAACGGTCAAAAACATCTCTATATTGAAGGAGTTTTCCTTCAGGGAAACATCCCCAATAGAAACAGAAGAATGTATGACTGCAATCTTCTTGATAGAGAAGTAAAGCGTTATAATGAAAGTTTTGTTTCTAAGGGTCGTGCTCTGGGAGAACTAGGCCATCCCGATGGACCTTCCATTAATCTTGATAGAGTTTCCCATAAAATTGTTTCACTCCAAAGAGAGGGTAACAACTTTATTGGAAAGGCTAAAATCCTTTCAACCCCCATGGGTAAGATTGCCGAAGCTCTCCTTAATGATGGTGTAAAACTTGGCGTATCTTCTCGTGGTGTTGGAACACTTTCTCCAACTAGAGAAGGTTATAGTATGGTTAATGACGATTTCTCTCTAGCAACTGCTGCTGATATTGTAGCAGATCCCTCAGCTCCTGATGCATTTGTTAATGGCATCATGGAAGGAAAAGAGTGGGTTTGGGATGGCGGCATTCTCCGCGAAAGACTTGCAGAAAAAACATACAAGCAGATCAACACCATGGTTGATCAAAAAAGACTAGAAGAGAATAAGTTAAACTTATTCCAAAACTTCCTATCAAATCTATAATTTATAAATAAGTATAGATTTCAACAATATAGATCTATTTTCGGAGAGTTCCCAAATGTCCGCTAATTTACAAGAAATGGATAACGTCGTGAAAAAAGGCGCAGCTGCAGGCGAACCTATGGTTGCTGGCGGTGCTCAAATCGAAGATCTCGGTGGTCCTACCCCCGAGAACTACAGACCCGACGACGATTCCGCTAAACTAAAAGATCCTGGTGCTTCGCTAGGAAGAGCCCCTATGCCCACTGCTCAGGGTGCTACCAAGAAAGAAGAAGTAGAATCAGAAGAAACCACCATCGAAGAAGTCAACGTTGATGAAGACGTTGCTGCTCTCTTTGCTGGTGAAGAACTCTCCGAAGAGTTCCAAGAAAAAGCAAGAACCGTATTTGAGGCTGCTCTTCACGCTCGCGTAGAAGAAGTCAAGGCTCAAATCCAAGAAAACTATGAGGCAACTATTGCCGAAGAGCTAGAAGGTATTAAAGCTGATCTAGCGGAAAAGATTGATTCATATCTTGAGTACGTTGCTCAAGAGTGGATCGAAGAGAATGCACTTCAGATCGAGCACGGTCTGAAGACTGAAATGACCGAATCATTCCTCCAAGGAATGAAGGGTCTATTTGAAGATCATTATGTATCCATCCCTGACGATAAATATGATGTTGTTGAGAATATGGTAGAAAAACTTGATGACATGGAAACCAAGCTCAACGAGCAAATCGAGAGAAATATCCAACTGAATCGCAGACTTGGAGAAACCACCGCTGAAGGTATCTTCGCTCAGGTTTCTGAAGGTCTAGCACTAACTCAGAAGGAGAAACTCGCTTCTCTAGCAGAAGGTGTTGAGTTTGAGGGTGAAGAATCTTACCGTGATAAGTTAGCGACTCTAAGGGAATCATATTTCCCCGCTGATACAAAAGGTGAAACTACCGAAACCCTTTCTGAAGGTGTAGATGCTGGCCCAGATGTTTCTGGTTCAATGTCTCGTTACCTACAGACACTTTCAAGAATTAAGTGATCGTTAACCTAAATTATTTTCATAAAACCTTAAACTTACCAAAGTAAAATGTATAACAATCCCCAACTCCTAGAGAAGTGGGCTCCCCTTCTAGACTATGAAGGTTGCGAGTCTATCAAAGACAACCACCGTCGTGCTGTCACAGCCCAACTTCTAGAGAACCAAGAGCGTTTCCTCAGTGAAGAGCGTTCTTTCGCTGAAGGCGGTTTCGACCTTCAAGAAGCTACCCCCACTAACTCATTCTCCACTGGTGGTGGTGCATACTATCGTGGTTCTGGTCAGACTGACAGTGGCGCTCCCACTGGCGGTTTCGATCCCGTACTAATCAGCCTCATCCGTCGCTCTATGCCCAACTTGGTCGCTTATGACCTCGCTGGCGTTCAGCCCATGAACGGACCCACTGGACTCATCTTCGCGATGCGTTCTAAGTACAACAACATGAATGGAGACGAAGCTCTATTCAACGAGCCCGATTCTGCATTCTCTGCTCAGAACTCTGGTTACTCTGCTACTCAGGGTGACTACACTGGTGGTTCTGACAGCGGTGGTAGCGTTGGTTTCGGTACTACCCTACAGCGTGGTTCCAATCCTGGCGTTCTCGATCCTAATGCTGCTCCTAGCACCTACAGCGTAGGTCAGGGTATGGCAGTTACCGACTCTGAGGCCCTAGGCGAGAGCGGAACTGACTTCAACCAGATGGCCTTCTCAATCGAGAAAGTCACCGTAACCGCTAAGTCCAGAGCACTCAAGGCTGAGTACTCCCTAGAACTAGCACAAGACCTCAAGGCAATCCATGGTCTAAACGCCGAGGCTGAACTCGCCAACATTCTCTCCACAGAGATCATGGCTGAGATCAACCGCGAAGTTATCAGAACCATCTATAAGTCTGCTGAGGCTGGTGCTCAACTCAACACTGCTACCGCTGGTCAGTTTGACCTAGACATCGACTCTAACGGTCGTTGGTCTGTTGAGAAGTTCAAGGGTCTACTATTCCAGATCGAGCGCGATGCTAACCAGATCGCCCAGAGAACTCGTCGTGGAAAGGGTAACATCATCCTAACTTCCGCTGATGTTGCTTCTGCTCTAACCATGGCTGGTGTACTTGATTACACCCCCGCCCTCAACGCTAACCTTAACGTTGATGACACTGGCAACACCTTTGCTGGTACTATCAATGGTAAGTATCGCGTGTATATTGACCCCTTCGCTTCCAACAACAGTGCTCTTCAGTACTACGTCGTTGGTTATAAGGGTGCTTCCCCCTATGACGCTGGTCTATTCTACTGCCCCTACGTACCCCTCCAGATGGTACGTGCCGTTGGTCAGGACACCTTCCAGCCCAAGATCGGATTCAAGACCCGCTACGGCATGGTCGCTAATCCCTTCGCTGAAGGAACCGACGCCGCTCTTGGCGCTATCAAGGCTGGCACCAACCGCTACTATCGTCGCGTTTCCGTCAAGAACCTCATGTGATTCTTGCCCAAGCGGGATATATTCAACGGGGACCGAAAGGTCCCCTTTTTTTATGGTTGACATTTTTTCCTTAGTCGTCTAATATGTAAACATAGTCAAACGTTCTATTCATCATGGCGTCAACAAACTACACCATCTGCACAGCAAATAGTGTTACTCCTCTTGGTCAAAGGGGTGGTTCAACTGGTCTCAAATATCCTTGGTTAGACAAATCCATTCCCGTTGGTAGTGGCTTTTTCATTGAGCGTTCTTATGAAGAAGTTGCATCTGAGAAAGGTCGTCCAACCGTCCCAACTAAAACTCTTTCTAAGTATGGTATTAAGTATAAAACATACAAAGCAAAAAGGGGTTTAACACATGGTTATATGTGTGAACGTGTTCAGTAGGGTCTTCGGACCCTCTTTTTTTATCTAAATAAAAATAAAAATGGCGTCCCCATATAGAAATCAAATCCAGAACAGGAATTTTTTAAGTCCTACTGGATTTGAATTTACGATTAATAAAAACCCGAAGATCAACTTCTTTTGTCAAACGGCCAATATTCCAGAAATATCACTAGGAACAGCTGTTCAACCATCGTACCTTAAAAATCTAGATGTTCCTGGAGAAAAACTCCAGTATTCAGACTTTACGATGTCATTTCTTGTGGATGAAAATTTTGAAAACTATATGGCTGTACACAACTGGTTGACTGGTTTAGGATTCCCAAAGACACCTCAACAGTTTGAAGATCTAACAACAGACAATGAAGGAATTACCGATAAGTATCAGGAACAGTTCTCTGATGGATCACTCATTGTATTGAGTAGTAATCTTAGGCCTAATTTTAAAATTACTTTTAGGGATTTATTTCCAGTCAGTCTAAGTGGACTTGACTTTGATAGTAAACTTCAAAGTGAAGAGTTCTTTACAGCACAGGCTGTTTTCAAGTATAGTATATACGAAGTAACTAATTTGTTCGGAACTAATTTATGAATCTTGAAGATATTCAGAAGATGTGGGATCGTGATTCTGAGATAGACAGAGATGATCTAGCGAACGAATCACTCAAGACTCCACAACTTCATGCAAAATATTATGAAATTTACAACACAACTTTACTGCTAAGAGAAAGAGCTAAAGAGACCTACGATAAGGTATATCTTGAGCGTTACAACTACTACACAGGAAAGGCAGATCCTGCGGTCTACGAGGATGAACCATTTCCCTATAAGGTGAGGGAAAAAGAGAGCATACAGAGGCATATGAGTGCCGATGAGAGACTTTCTAAAGTAGATCTCAAGATTAAATATTACGATATTATGCTTCGCTATCTGGAGGAAATCATAAAATCACTCTCAAATCGTGGATATATAATAAAGAACGCCATCGATTGGTTGAAATTTACATCAGGAATGTAATGTATGAGTGATCTGATCATTTCCAAAAAGAATGAAGTATATCTAAGAATCAAAACTGAGCCTCACATCAAACACGAACTATCCGATCAGTTTACGTTTGATGTTGAGGGTGCAAAATATATGCCACAATATCGAAACAGATGGTGGGACGGAAAGATCAGATTATTCAATATTCAGACTGGAGAAATTTATATTGGTCTATTAGACAAACTCCTAAGATTTTGTGATGATCATGGATACAAGTATGAGTTTCAAGATAACAAATACTATGGCCATCCGATTGATCTAAATCAAATGATCTCCTATGAGGGAGTCAAAGATTATATGACAAAGATCTCTGCACATAAACCCAGGGATTATCAAGTACAAGCAGTCTATGATGCACTGAAGTGTAATCGACGACTTATAGTATCACCGACAGGCTCAGGTAAATCTCTCATGATTTACTCCGTGGTAAGATACTATGTTGAAAGGGGAAAAGATACTTTAATTATTGTTCCAACCACATCTCTTGTAGAACAGATGTACAAGGACTTTGCGGATTATGGTTGGGATGTTGGATCATACTGCCACAAGATCTATGGTGGTAAGGAAAGAGAAACTGATAATCAGGTTATTATCACCACTTGGCAATCCATCTACAAACTCGACAGAAAATACTTTGAACGATTTGAAGTTGTAGTTGGTGATGAAGCACACCTATTTAAATCTAAATCTTTAGTCAGCATCATGACGAAACTTGCTGATGCAAAATATAGATTTGGATTTACGGGAACACTTGATGGAAGTCAAACTCACAAGTGGATTCTGGAGGGTTTGTTTGGCCCATCATATTCAACAATTAAAACAAAAGAGTTGATCAAAGAGAAACACTTATCAGATCTTGATGTAAAAATTATTAGACTACAACATAAACCAAGAATCTTTGATAGTTATCAAGAGGAAATTCGATATCTTTGCGAAAACCCTCAAAGGAATAAATTTATTAAAAATTTAGCCTTGATTCAAAAAGGAAATACTTTGATTCTTTTTACAAGAGTGGAAACTCATGGAGAACCATTATATGAATTGATAAATAATTCGGTAAAAAATAACAGAAAAGTTTTCTTTGTTTATGGTGGAGTAGATACAGAAGATAGAGAAAGAATTCGCAAAATAACCGAAACCGAAGAAAACGCAATCATCGTCGCATCTTATGGAACTTTTTCTACTGGGATTAACATCAGGAATCTTCATAATGTTATCTTTGCCTCTCCCTCCAAGTCAAGAGTCCGAAACCTGCAAAGTATTGGTAGAGTCCTCAGAAAAAGTGAAAAAAAATTGAAGGCCACTCTTTTTGATATTGCGGATGATATCACATTTAACAAAAAAAGAAATTACACTCTCAATCATTTAGTTGAAAGACTAAAAATTTATAAGGAAGAAAATTTTAATTATGAGATTATAAACGTTGCTTTAAATCAATAATGAATTCAGACTTAGAACAAGAATTTTATTGCACATTGAAACTAGTTTCTGGTGAAGAAATTGTTTCTTTAATCATGGTTGATGATAGTGATCAAGAAGATCCTATTATTATTCTACAAGATCCAGTCATTTTAAAATACAATGTCCAAGGAAGTTATACTGAATTAAAAATTGAGCCTTGGATGAAATTATGTAATGATGATATCTTTTTTATAAGATTGTCAAATGTAATCACCATGAGTGAAATTGATGATATTGAATTGATAGAATTATATAAAAACTTCAATGACTCAAAACATGAATATTTGAATGACTATGATGATGAAGATAATGATTCTAAAAATCAAAGAGATGTAACTAAAAATATGGGTTTCCTAGGATCTGTATCAGAAACAAAAAAGAATCTAGAGAAACTTTTTAAAATAGATATTAAAGATAATCATAAAGAGCTATAATTTCTTTTCATCCTGGACAAGCCAGAGTCTACTTGATTTTGGATACCTTGTCAAGCTTTGTTTTGTATGATATAATGTTATCAACAGATAAAATAAAATAATGACTAAAAAGAAACCAGAACATTATGTTAACAATAAAGAGTTCCTTGCGGAGATCAACAAATACAAAAAATTCCTTAAGCAAGCTGAAAAAGAAGGAAAAACAAAGTCAGATTTATTGAGAGAATCAAGAGAGTTTAGGAAAACTCACGAATATCTTGGCACCTGTTTTAAAAAGATTGGTGATCATTTATCCCACAAACCAAATTTTGTCAACTATATGTTCAAAGAAGACATGATTTCGGACGGGCTTGAAAATTGTATTGAATATGTTACAAACTTTGATCCAGAGAAAAGTTCTAATCCATTTGCATATTTTACTCAGATTATCTACTTTGCTTTCTTGAGAAGAATTGGTAAAGAAAAGAAGCAACTTGAGATCAAAAATCGTATTATTGAGAAGTCTGGATTTGCAGAAGTTATGGCTGTTGACGATAGCTTGCTTTCTCGCACCAGTTCAGACTATAATACGATCAAAGAAAACATTCAGACAAAAATGAACCGATGACCCACGAAGAAATGCTGGATGAAGCTCGCCTCCGCGAAGAAGAGAACTACGAATGGATTGATGATTCCTTTCGAGTAGAACAAACTCGTTTTATGTGGAAGAGTGTTCGTAAAGATACTGGAAAAGATTTTCTCTTTGCCTTAACAGAAAAAGAAGTCACTGATATCACACGATGGCATCTCAAGTGTGAACAAGAAGGAACCTTACATTTGTATACAAGAGTTGTTAATAGTGGAGTTGTTGGAGGGAAACTTTGAAAGTCGCAATCATTACCGATCAGCATTTTGGAGCTAGAAAGGGAAACAAGAATCTTCATGACTACTTCAAAAAATTCTACGACGACATCTTCTTCCCAACCCTCGAAAGAGAAGGTATCACAACTGTTGTTGATATGGGAGACACTTTCGACACTCGTAAGGGGATTGATTTTTGGTCTCTTGATTGGGCTAAAAAGAACTACTATGATCGTCTCCAGTCTATGGGTGTCACTGTGCATACAATTGTCGGAAATCATACCGCGTATTACAAGGACACTAATAACATTAACTCTGTTGATCTACTATTGCGAGAGTATGATAACGTTATTGTTTATGGAAGTCCTACCGAAGTTAAATTTGAAAATCTAAAAACATTTTTTATTCCATGGATCAACGATGAAAATCGTCAAGAGACAATTAATCTCATTTCCAGGACCGAAGCAAAAGTGGCTTTTGGACATTTAGAAATGAGAGGGTTTTATGCTAATAAAACCTATATCTGTGAGCATGGTGAAGATAAATCAGATTATAAAAAGTTTGAAAAAGTTTTTTCTGGACATTATCATCATAGAAACTTCCAAGATAATGTTTACTATCTTGGAAATCCATATGAAATTTATTGGCATGATGTTGAAGAAACAAGAGGATTTCATATCTTTGATACCGAAACTCTAGAGCACACTCCAGTTAATAATCCACATCGACTGTTCTATGTTGTTCCATATTCAGACACAGCCCACCAAACATTTAAAACTGATATTTACAAAGACAAAATTGTAAAGGTTATTGTCAACAAGAAGTCAAATGTAAAACAGTTTGATCAATTTATTGATAAATTATACTCTGCTGGTGTGAATGATTTAAAAATTGTTGAAAACTTTGATTTCAATGGATTTTACCAATCCGAAGAATTTGAAACCGAAGAATCTGAAAACACACTTTCGATATTGAATAGATATGTTGATGAATCTGAATGTTCTTTAAACACTTCTAAATTAAAATCAATTCTAGAAAAAGTATACACATCTGCTTGCGAGGTTGAGTAAATGTACATGCTGGTGCATAAATCAGAAACTAAAGAAGGTGCATATGCCGTTTTCAACAAAAAACGGGAAAAAGTTTTATTTCTCTTTGAAGAAGAGGATGATGCCGAAAGATATGTTATGATGTTAGAAACTCAAAACAACTATGATGAGATTGAGGCTGTAGAAATTGATCCAGACCTTGCAATCAAAACATGTATTGTCAAAGGAGTGAACTATGCTATTATTACCAAAAATGATTTTGTTGTCCCCCCAGTAATTTGATATGATTCTTTTTAAAAATATTCGTTGGAAAAAATTATAAATAGTTATAGTTCTTCCAACGCTAATGGATACTAAGATCTGTAAGACCTGTAAAGTTGAAAAATCTGTGAGCGAATATTCTATCGCCCAGAAAGCTGGAACTATGGGAAAAGATGGATACATGAGAAACACTACCATCTACAAAACTTCCTGTAAAGAATGCTACAGCAAAAAATCTTTGAAGAAGTATCACAAACTTTCTCCAGAGGAAAAGCGGGCGAGAGCATCAAAAAACTCTTGTAATAATTATGAATATCGTAAATCGTGGAAACTAAAAACCAAATATGGTTTGACAACCGAAGAGTTTTCTGCTATGGTGGTGGAACAGAACAATAAGTGTAAAATCTGTGGCTATGAGATGTCTCCACCTCAAGTAGATCACGATCACACAACAGGCAAAGTTAGATCTTTACTTTGTCGCGCTTGTAATACTTCTCTTGGACTTCTGCGAGAAGATCCACAAATCCTTCGTAATATGATTTCTTACATTCATGATAATCTTCAAGAAAATTAGGTGGCGCAACTTTCTTTCGACTGGTGATCAGTGGACCGAAATAAATTTTACGGAATCTAATAATACAATTATTATTGGATCAAATGGATCTGGAAAGTCAACACTTCTGGATGCACTAACATTTGCATTATTTAATAAACCTTTTCGTAAAATTAATAAACCACAACTTGTCAATACGGTTAATGAAAAGAACTGTTTAGTTGAAGTTGAATTTAAGGTTGGTAACAAAAACTATTTCGTTCGTAGGGGAATGAAACCAAATGTTTTTGATATTGAAGTCAATGGAAATAAACTCCATAAAGAAGCTGATGATAGAGCGAATCAAAGAATTCTAGAAGATAATATTCTCAAACTGAATCACAAATCATTCACTCAGGTTGTAATTCTGGGATCATCGACATTTGTTCCCTTCATGCAACTTTCAAGTAGTAATAGAAGGGAAGTTATTGAAGATCTTCTTGACATTAAGATCTTTTCGGCAATGAATTCCCTTATCAAAGAAAAGATTAAAATTTTTAGAGAAAAAACAAAAATTCTTGAAGTTAAGAAGGAAGGCATCATTGATAAAATCAAGATGCAAGAAGAGTTTATAGAAGAACTAGAAAATCGTGGCAATGCCAACATAAATGCCAAGAAAGAAAACATTGCCAATATTATGAATGAGGTTGGTAATTACACTGAAAAAAATCTGGACCTTCTAGAAGAAACGAATGAATTACAAACAACGATTGTTGGCCTTGAAAGTGCATCAGAAAAACTTCGTAAACTTGGAAACTTAAAAGGAAAAATTTCTCAAAAAGTTACAACCATCACAAAAGAGCACAAGTTTTTTACTGAGCATACGGTTTGCCCAACATGTGAACAGGATATAGAAGAAGAGTTTCGGTTAAATAGAGTTGAAGCTGCTCAATCTAAAGCAAAAGAGTTGCAATCTGGTTATAAAGAACTAGAGCAAGCAATTAAAGAAGAAGAATTACGAGAGCAGCAATTTAAAACAATTAGTAAGGAGATCGTTAATCTCAATCATGAGATTTCTAAAAACAATTCGACTATATCTGGATTCCAGAGACAGGTACAACAACTTGAATCTGAAATTCAAACAATTGCCAATCAACTTGAAAACCGAAATACTGAGCATGACAAGTTAGTCTCCTTTCAAAATCAGTTAGATAAAATTTATGCTGATCTCTCAGATCACAAAGAGTCGTTAAGTTACTATGACTTTGCGTTTTCTCTTCTCAAAGATGGTGGTGTAAAGAGGCAGATTATTAAAAAGTATTTGCCTCTCATCAATCAACAAGTAAACCGCTATTTGAGGATGATGGATTTCTACATCAACTTTAAACTTGATGAAGAATTTAACGAATCTGTTCAATCACCAATTCATGAAAAGTTTTCTTATGAATCTTTTTCTGAGGGTGAGAAAATGAGAATTGATTTGGCTCTTTTGTTTACCTGGAGAGAAATAGCAAGGGCCAAAAATTCAGTAAATACAAATCTTCTCATTATGGATGAAGTATTTGATAGTTCTCTGGATGGTTTTGGTACGGAAGAGTTTTTGAAAATCATTCGATATGTAATTAAAGATGCAAATGTTTTTGTAATTTCACATAAAGATGGTTTATATGATAAGTTTGAAAATGTCATCAAATTTGACAAAGTAAAAGGATTCAGTAGAATAGTCTAAATACTAGTGATAGTGAGGATATATATGCTGTCTACGCAATATCGATTGAGACTCGAATTCATTTGCAAGTGTATTGTGAATGGGGAAGAAGTAAAACTTGAAGATATGATATGGGCAGAGAAATTGTCAAAGGCAAATACATCTGCCCGAGAGATGTTAAAAAAAGCAAGAAGACAATCTGCTGGAGATATTGAAGAAGGTAGTATTGATGATTTTATGAATAGGATGGGGCTAGGAGATCCCGACCCATCCAATTATAAAACGGGATTTGATAGTGCTGATGAAATCGTTGATTGGTTCAAACAAGACAAACCAGATGATTGGCGGCAGAGAGACTGAGGCCAATTTTCAAACTGTCCACTAGGGGGTCGCAAGACCCTCTTTTTTTGTATAATAGGCCCATACGCAACAGACCTATGGCAGTCCTACACGAAATCAAGTCCCAACTTGCAAAACTGCTTGCCACGGAAGACTTGATCGTGGAGCATAAGAATGTTGAAACCGCTTGTTTCAATGTTCATACTCGCGTTCTGACTCTTCCTATGTGGGAGAAAGCGAGTAATGTTGTTTATGATCTTCTTGTGGGTCATGAAGTTGGCCATGCACTGTTCACTCCAGATGAAGACTGGTCAAAAAACCATAAAATTCCTCCTCAGTTTGTCAATGTTGTTGAGGATGCACGTATTGAAAAACTGATGAAACGTAAATATCCTGGATTGTCCAAGACTTTCTTTAGGGGATATAGTGAACTATCTGATAATGATTTCTTTTCTCTTGAAGATGAGGACATCTCCGAATTCAATCTTGCTGATAGGTTGAATCTGTGGTTCAAGATTGGTAATTACGTTGATATTCCCATTGAACGTGGTGAAGAGATGGATATTGTCAATATGGTTGCCGACTCAGAAACCTTTGCGGATGCACTTTTAGCCGCAGAAGTACTTTACAAATACTGTAAAGAACATCAGGATACTAAGAAAAAAGTTGATAACATCAATAATACCGATGGTCAATCAAATTCGGGTTCTGAACCTCAAGATTTTGTTGAAAATGATTCTGATAATGGTGAAGAGTCTGATGATACTGGTGAGTCCGATGAAAAAGTGAATGATGATGCTGATCTTGATACTCCCAGTTATGAAGGTCAACAATCTGATTCTGAGGAACCAAAAGTTCATACTGAAAGTTCTTTTGAGGAAAACCTCAAAGATCTAATCAACAAAAATTCTTTCGAGAATGTTTATATTGAGCTTCCACAAGTTAATCTCGAAACAGTCGTTGTTGACTATACTGAAATTCACAAATATGCAAATGAGTCATATGCTGAACAGCAGAAAATTTCTGATGATGTGGATAAAACATATTCTCGGGTAAATAAAAATATTTTTGCATCTGCAGACAAAGCGTATATGTCTTATAAAAAGTCTGCTCAAAAAGAGGTAAACTATCTTGTAAAGGAGTTTGAGTGTAAAAAATCTGCTGAATCATATTCCCGTGCAACAGTGTCCAAAACTGGTGTTCTTGACTGTACCAAACTTCATACCTACAAATACAATGAAGATTTATTTAAAAAAGTAACCACTCTTGCAGATGGTAAGAATCATGGTCTCGTCTTTGTTCTAGATTGGTCTGGATCAATGGCTGATATTATGTTGGATACTGTAAAACAGTTGTTCAATTTGATCTGGTTCTGCAAAAAAACAAATATTCCTTTTGAGGTATATGCATTTACTAATAACTGGAAACGTATAACTTATGATGAGAATGATAAACCAGTTTATCCAAAAAAACATTATGAGTACAAAAATGGACTAGTCCAAGTCTCTCCAGATTTTTGTCTGATGAACTTCATCAGCAATCGCACCAAAACCAGTCAATTTGAAAATTGTATGCGTAACATCTGGAGGATGGCCTATTCATATCGTAACTATGTTTTCTATTCATCTCCAAAGCAACTTGAACTTTCAGGAACTCCTTTGAATGAAGCATTGATTTCTCTTAATCAGGTTCTTCCAAAATTTCAAAAAAATAATAAACTTCAAAAGGTTCAGTGTGTGGTACTGACTGATGGTGAAGCACATCCATTGAATCGTCACTATGAACTGATGCGTAAGTGGGATACTGAACCATACATGGGAACTCGTTCGATTGATCCATCAGTAACTTTCCTAAGGGATCGTAAACTTGGAAAAACCTATAAGTTTGGGTACAATTATCATGATTTTACAGAAACCATTTTGAATAATCTTCAGGATAGGTTCCCATATGTCAACTTTATTGGGATTCGTGTTCTTCTTCCCCGTGAAGCATCTCGTTTCATGCGCCTATATACAAATTATGATCATGAAAAAGTTTCTCAACTTGAAAATAGCTGGAAGAAAAACCGTAGTTTTGTCATGAAGAATATTGGATATGATGCATACTTTGGAATTTCTTCAAATGCACTTTCTCAGGAAACTGAGTTTGATGTAAAAGATGATGCAACTAAAGCCCAGATTCGTTCTGCATTCAAGAAGTCTCTTTCTTCTAAGAAGATGAATAAAAAGATCCTGTCAGAATTCATCTCTCTGGTCGTCTGACCACTTTTCAAACTGGCCACTGAGGGGGGTTGGAACCCCCTTTTTCATTGTATAATTACTTCAGTTCAAACAAACGACATGACCATCTCTTCTGAGTACATCATTACTAGTCTTCAAAATCTTTATGGTAACTCTGTGAGCTCTGGTGACATCCGTGCTTGGTGTGCAATGAATGGTTCTAACTATCAGACCATTACCAACAAATTGGCCGACTACAAAGTTGGTCGTGGTAAGTGGAACCTTACCGTTCGGGAACAGATGGAACAAACCTATCAAGCACCTTCTGTGCAACCTGCTGTAGAACAAAACCTTATTCCTCAAAAAGATGATACCTTCGTCCAGTTTGGTAATTTCAAAGATATTAAAAAAATTATTCAGTCCCGTCTTTTCTATCCTACGTTCATTACGGGTCTTTCTGGTAACGGCAAAACGTTCTCTGTTGAGCAAGCGTGTGCCTCTCTAAATAGGGAGTTAATTCGTGTGAACATTACCATTGAGACTGACGAGGATGATCTTATTGGTGGTTTCCGTCTTGTTAATGGCGAAACTGTCTGGCACAATGGACCCGTTATCGAAGCTCTGGAAAGGGGAGCTGTGCTGCTTCTAGACGAGGTTGACCTTGCCTCTAACAAGATTCTCTGTCTGCAGTCTGTGTTGGAAGGAAAGGGTGTCTTCTTGAAGAAGATTGGTAAGTATGTCAAACCCGCTTCTGGTTTCAATGTGATTGCTACTGCCAACACCAAGGGTAAGGGTTCTGATGACGGTCGTTTCATTGGCACCAATGTTTTGAATGAGGCATTTCTTGAGCGTTTCCCTGTGACCTTTGAGCAGTCTTATCCCGCCCCTGCAACCGAGCAAAAGATTCTGGAGGGCATTGCTCTGGATCTTGGCTTGGAAGATCGTGATTTCTGTAAGCGTCTTGTAGATTGGGGTGATATCATCCGCAAGACATTCTATGATGGTGGCGTTGATGAGATCATTTCTACTCGCCGCTTGGTTCACATTATTCGTGCATATTCCATCTTCAACGATAAGGCAAAGGCTATTCAAATTTGCCTGAATCGCTTTGATGATGAAACCAAACAATCTTTTATTGAACTGTATGACAAAGTTGACGCCGACTTCCAACTCCCTGTGGATGGAGTACAAGAAAGTACTGTGGGAAACATTTCCTGATTTAGAAAACATTTGTGATTGGGCTGACTGGGAGGGAAAAGGCACCTCCCTCTCCGCCAAGATTTACAACAACAAATATATTCTCAAGTCCAGGGAAGTCGAGATCTGGGATGACAAGTCCTGCATCTATAACAACATCATCTATCCAAAAACGGGTGAGAATCTACCCTGTTTCGGGATGGACTTGATGGGTTTCTTTGATAAGAAAGTCATTATTGTATTTGACTTCCAACATCCAGTGGAAAACTATTTGTTCTCCCATCCAGATCTACCAAAGGCAGAAGGAACATTTAGATTCTTTGAGCCTGGTAATCATTTCTCCGAAAATGTCTTTGTCCGTAAATGTACGATGAGTGAAGTCAACAATTACCTTGATGACTTTGCTGCCTATTTACAAGCATACAAAGATATGTTAGAATCAAAGAAACCCAGTGGGTCTTCTGTTCAATCTACTTACGGAGATTTCGACAAATATATGAAACGCCTAGATCCTGTAAGTGGATATCTTTCCAGCAAGTTTGGAAAAGAAAAAGCAGATTCACTTGTAGATGATTTTCTTTTCTGCTATGGTTAATGCTTGGAGTTTGCTATTTGATAAAATGAATGGAAATCTTGATCCAGAAGAACATGTGATGAATGATGATCCTCTGGACAAATTAGCTCAAGACACATATGTAAGATATACATCTGCATATGATGATGGTTGGACTACACAACTAAAACAAAACGATATGAATGAAAATCAAATTGATTTAAATCTAGAATCCACTGAGAAAAATGGATTCTGGAAATATGAAGAAGATCTCACGATGAAAGAGATTCGTGATTATCTTTCTGGAACATATAAGTCACATTATACATCTCAAGAGTCCAAAACTCAAACTCTTGATCTGATTGAAAGTATTGGAGATGCAGAGGCCTTCTGTCGTTCTAATGCGATTAAGTACCTCTCTCGCTTTGGTAAAAAGAATGGCAAGTCACGTCTTGACATTTTGAAGGCAATCCACTATTGTATCCTTCTCTACCATTTCTCTGGACTCCACAAGAAGAACTCTTCCGATTTCCCCTATTGATATGAAACTAACCAAACAAACCCTTTCAATCCTGACTAACTTTTCTGAGATTAATCAATCCATTCTATTTCAGAAAGGTAATCAACTTCGCACTATTTCAGTGATGAAGAATATTCTTGCCGAGGCCGAAATCAAGGAAGAATTTCCAAAAGACTTTGCAATTTATGATTTGCCACAGTTCCTAAAAGTTCTTCGTCTATATCAAGACCCCGAACTTGATTTCTCAGAAGGTAACTATGTAACCATTCGTGAGGGTCGGAATCGTTCTCGTTATTTCTTTGCAGATCCTAATGTAATTGTTTCTCCACCAGAGAAGAAACTTACTCTCCCTAGTGAAGACGTTTCTTTTGAGATTACTCCCAGTCATCTCAGTCAACTTCTTCAGGCTGCAAATACTCTAGATCTACCTGATTTGGCTGTTATTGGTGAAGCAGGTGTTATCCGTCTTTCTGTTCGTGACAAAAAGAACGATACTTCAAACGATCACTCCATCGTAGTCGGAGAGACTGATAAGGAATTCGTTTTCAATTTCAAAGTTGAGAACATCAAAATTCTTCCTGGAAATTATAAAGTATCGATCTCCAGTAAGTGCCTATCTCAGTTCACGAATGTACTTGAGTCTCAACCACTTACTTACTTCATCGCTCTTGAGCCAGATTCTGAATTCAATTCGTAATGAGACACATACTATTCACCCTTAAAGGGTGTAAACCAGATCTTCTTGATGATGAAGGGTGGATTAGAGATACGGTTTATGCTGCATCTAAAAAGTGTAAATCAACTCTTTTGGCATTAAACTCACATAAGTTTGAACCTCAGGGTGTGACTTGTGTCGCCATGCTTTCTGAGAGTCACATTAGCATCCACACCTGGCCAGAAAAAGGCATGGCAGTATGTGACATTTTTACTTGTGGGGACCACACCATGCCACAGGATGGTGTAGAATATATGAAGATGGAACTTAAAGCAAGTGACATCGTTTCTAACGAATTCATCAGACCTTTAGAATGAATATTTTTGTCACTGACCCCGATCCCTGGAAGTCCGCACAAGTTCTACCTGACAAGCACATCGTCAAGATGCCCTTAGAGACCTGTCAGATGCTTGCTATTGTGTGTTCTGACAAATGGGGTCATGGATTTGGCACCCTTCCCAAGGCAGATGGAACTCCCTATGCCACTGAGAAGGGTGCTTTTCGCAATCATCCATGTACTATATGGGCCAATGAGTTTGTGATGAATTGGCAGTGGTTGCTTTCACATGGCATTGCACTCTGTGATGAGTACAAAATGCGCTATGGGAAGGTTCACACCTGCTTTCGTACTCTGATGGTAGCAAAGGAAATTCTGCCCACAGGAGACGCTACAGGGCGCTCTGGTAAGGGTCCAACATCATTTGTTTTTGCTGGGCCTGATGAGTTCAAATATGATACAAGCATTGACATCTTCACTGCTTATAAACGCTATATTGCATCTAAACCCTGGGTATGCGATAATTATCTACGTATCCCAGATCGTAAACCTGAGTGGGTCTAAATTATGAGTCGTAATGAATTTCTTTGGGTCGAGAAATATCGTCCCCAAACAATTGAAGAATGTATTCTCCCTGAGAATATCAAAAAGACATTTCAGGATTTCCTAGATAAAGGAGAGGTTCCTAATCTTCTTTTGGCAGGACCTGCTGGTTGTGGTAAAACTACTGTAGCAAAAGCACTTTGCAATGAACTAGGAGTTGATTATTATGTCATTAATGGATCTGATGAGGGACGGTTCTTGGACACGGTACGGAACCAGGCCAAGAACTTTGCTTCGACCGTCTCACTTCAAGGAAATGGTAAACCAAAAGTCATCATTATTGACGAAGCTGACAACACGACCCACGACGTACAACTCCTCCTACGGGCGAATATTGAGGCATTTCATAACAACTGCCGATTCATCTTCACCTGTAACTACAAAAACCGCATCATCGAACCGCTTCATTCTCGGTGTGCCGTTGTTGAGTTCACAACAAACAAATCAGACAAACCCCAAATCGCATCCAAGTTCTTTAAGCGCATCCAAGAAATCCTTGGTGCAGAAGGTATTGAATATGATAACAAGGTCCTGGTAGAACTTATCAACAAACACTTCCCAGATTGGCGTCGTGTTCTGAATGAGTGTCAGCGTTATGCTGTTGGTGGTAAAATTGATGCTGGTATTCTTGCATCCTTCTCTGATGTCAACATTGATGGTCTGATGCGATCCCTTCAGGCCAAGAACTTCAAAGAGGTCCGTAAATGGGTCGTGAACAACTTGGACAACGATCCAGGTACAATCCTTCGGAACGTCTATGACGCGCTCTACGAGCGCCTTGAGGGACCTTCTGTGGCAGCAGCAGTCCTCATCATAGCTAAATACCAGTATCAAATCGCTTTCGTCGCTGATCAGGAGATCAACCTGCTAGCAGCACTGACAGAAATTATGGTGGAGTGTAACTTTAAATGATCAAGACGGTATCCCATGATGATGCAGTTTGGGCTGCAGATGAATTCATCTCTTACTTTGAAAACCTCAATGGTATTGAGGACTATCTTCGCTATGTGAAGAAGGAAGTACTTGATGGTATGTCTTCCGTGTCATCATTTTCTGAGGATATCTTCAACTTTGATATTCATCCAGAAGACATGGAGTTCTCCATGATTCCTGTTGGCAAGGGTGGACTTGACCAGAAGTACTATAAGAATTTACTTGCTGCCGTCTCTTCTCACAATAATGAATCAAATATTCCTGGAAGAGAACACAAGTGGATTGTAAAGGAAACTACGACCAATACTGTTGTTGGATTCATTCGTTTAGGATCTCCAACAATCAATTCCAAACCTAGGAATCTATGGCTTGGAAAGGCACCAGATCTCAGTCTGTTTAATCGCCATGCCTGTATGGGTTTTGTGATTGTTCCGACTCAACCCTTTGGATATAACTTTTTGGGTGGTAAGTTGCTTTCACTTATGTGTTGCTCTCACTTTGCCAGGGAGTTTATCAGTGAGAAGTTTGAGAAAGATATTGCTCTATTTGAAACTACATCTCTGTACGGTTCTACCACATCGGCATCTCAATATGATGGCCTAAAACCTTTCATTAGGTATCGTGGTTTGACTGAGAGTAAATTTACTCCACTGCTTCATGATGAGCAGTTTCATCGTCTGCATGATCGGTTCACCTATTTGAATGGTGGTGAACCTCTTACAGATAATAAAGCTTCTTCTAAGAAGATGAAGAGACAAACCAAGATGATTTCTCTTATCAAGAACTCTCTTGAAGATTCAGAGAAACTTGCCAAGTTCAACAGTGTAATTGCAAAAGCATTTTCACTCACTGAGAAAAAGCGTTTCTATACATCTGACTACGGCTACGAGAATGTTCGTGAAGTTCTTTCTGGTGAGCAATCTCAACTACGTCGTGGTCAGAATTGGGACAAGCATGAACTTGATAACATCATCAAGTGGTGGAAGAAGAAAGCAGGTAAACGATACGAAAAACTTAAGTCCGAGGGTAGATTCCGTAATGAGATTGAACTCTGGACTGAAACCGATGACATTCAAATTATCCGATGACTGGTTTTAACTTTGATTATGATTCAACTTGGATATCTAGTCCTGGATATTTGACATGTAAAGTTCCTGAAATAGTAAGACATGAATTGACACAAACTCTTGATAATCTTCAAAATGATAAAGATCCTTTTTGTATGTCTTTAGCTGGGCATAATGAAAAGGAATATAGACTTCCAATAACACCCAATTTGAAATATCTTGCAGAGTCTTTATCTAGAGAATATGGAAAGGTTTTTGGAATAAGTTTATTCAATGTTTTTGATGGTGGTGATCAAGACTATGACTTTGATCTCTCCAGAGTCTGGGTAAATTATTCAAAGAAATATGATTTTAATCCAATTCATAATCATACTGGAGTTTTTAGTTTTGTTATTTGGGTAAAAATTCCATATGATCTGGACGATGAATTAAAAGTATATTTTGATAGAGTAAATGATAGCGAGAATTCAACTTCGTTATTTCAATTTACTACGATTGAACCTTTTGGTACATTGAATAATCAAAAAGTGTTAGTTGATAAGTCTTACGAATGGACAATGATGTTGTTTCCATCACAAATGATGCATCAAGTTTATCCATTTTATACAAGTGATGAGTTTAGAGTTTCTGTTTCTGGAAATGTTTATTTTTCTATGAGAGGTAAAAATGAAATGTGAAGTCACTCTATACAAAGTGGGCACAGTCTTCAAAGAAGAAGTGATAGCCCGTGATTATGAAGATGCAAAAAGGGTTGCTATTGCTAGAAACCCTGGAGCAAAGATTGTTTCTGTTACCGCTAAATTTTGATTATGGAATTGAAAGAATGGCTGAACTCCATCAACTTTACTAAAGAGAATTTGATTGAGAAGGATCCAGACTGCATCAAAAAATATCCTTCATTTATTGTGAACAAATGCTTGTCTGGAGAAATTGATTCTCTGATCTATGCAAATGAGATGAACAAGTCTCATTTTCTAGACAAAAAGATGCAATATGACTTTTTGCTAAATAGTCTGAGAAAGCGTAAGAGATTTTCTCCTTGGCTTCGTAAAGAAGATATCAAAGATCTTGATTGTGTCAAAACTTACTATGGTTATAGTAATGAAAAAGCACTCCAGGCTTTGAAGATTCTGACCAAAACACAAATCGACTTTATTAGATCCAAACTTGAGACTGGAGGAAAAAGATGAGCGTCGTTAATGAACCTGAAGTAAAGTGGGCACCAGATCAAATGGTGCAAATTTCACTAAATGAACCAGATGATTTTCTAAAGGTTCGTGAAACTTTGACCCGTATTGGTGTTGCTTCTAGAAAAGAAAAGAAGTTGTATCAATCTTGCCATATTCTGCACAAGCAAGGCAAATATTTCATTGTTCACTTTAAGGAACTCTTTGCTCTTGATGGTAAGAAGGCAAATCTTACTGTAAATGATGTACAAAGACGTAACCGTATTGTCCAATTATTAGCTGATTGGGGTCTGATTACTGTATTTGACGTAGAAAAGATTACTAATATTGCACCACTCAATCAAATCAAAGTCCTTGCATATAAAGAAAAGGATGAGTGGGAACTAGAAACCAAGTATAATATTGGTAAGCGCAAAAAACCCCAGGAAACCGAATAAATAACAGTGTGTCTTTCGTGCGGCACACTCTACAATCGGAACACCCTATAAAGAGATACGGTTTTCACTGTATCTCTTTTTTTCATTTTATGGTTAAATAGTATTGGATGCCGAATGGGTCCATAAAACGCAATCTCGCTTTTAGGAGAGCTACAAATGACAAGTTTATCGAAGTATCATGCTGCCGATTTATCGCAGTTGATGGAAAAGATTCATCGAAATAGTATTGGGATGGAAGATTATTTTGATAGGATCTTTAGTCTTCATGAAACTACATCAAAATATCCACCTTACAATGTAGTATCAGTAAATAATGTTGAATCACGTTTGGAACTCGCTCTGGCTGGGTTCAAAAAGAAAGAAGTCTATGTCTACACTCAAGATGGCAAACTCTTCGTGGAAGGTCAGAAAGAGGACAAGGAAACGGAAACTAACTACCTGCACAAGGGTGTGGCTCAACGGTCGTTTACACGTTCCTGGACACTCAGCGACGAAACGGAAGTTCGATCAGTTACTTTTGAGGATGGGCTTCTGACTATTGTCCTTGGAAAAATTGTTCCTGAGGCCCACAAGCGTAAAGATTACCTCTAAATAATCCTGGGCACCCAAATATCGTCGCCTGACCCCGCTTGACAAAGACCAAGCGGGGTCTTATAATATATAAAAATACAACTAAGAAATGGCTGTTAAGTTAACAATTTTAAAATCTGGAGAACAACTCATTTCTGATATTAAAGAAATGATCTCTGACAATGAAAAAGTTATTGGTTATCTTCTAAACAACCCGATGAATGTTTTTGAAGATGATTGTAATCAAGATGAAATCCTTCTTCAAGAAGAAGGTGATGGACCATCAAATAGTCAAGACATTGATGTTGTAATGACAAAATGGATTCGACTATCAAAAACTAAAGATGTAATGATTCCAGTAGATTGGGTCGTTACAGTTGTTGATCCATTAGATAGCCTAGTTGAAATGTACAATTCTTTCTCTGAAACCAATGATTCAATGCCTACTGATAAAGAATCTGGACCTAGTTTTGATCTCCAAGGTTGAACAGGTTCAAGTTGAGCAATTGTCTGGTGATCCAGACTGCAAACTAATCAATCCAGTTCGTATTCTGTGCCGAGATGAAGAACCTGATATTACTAAAAGAATGGTTCGATGGCCAGATTCAGAACTGTCACAGCAAAACATTCTAATGATGCATTCTGATAGTATACTTACTATTGTTGAGCCTCACGAAAAACTGGTTAAGGCATACGAAGAATTTATTAAAGAATGAGATTTTACACCAATGTGCAGATGGTCGGGGACCAATTTCTCGTCCGAGGTTATGAAAACGGTCAAAGTTTCATGACTCGCGAGAAGTTCAACCCGACTCTTTTTGTATCTTCCAATAAGAAGACTAAGTACAAAACTCTTGAGGGTAATTATGTTGAACCAATTCAACCTGGATCAGTTCGCGATTGTCGTGAGTTTATTAAAAAGTATGATGGTGTAGAAGACTTTAATATCTATGGTAATGAGCGTTTTATCTATCAATACATTTCTGAGAAGTATTCTGAGGATGAAATTCATTTTGATATTTCAAAGATCAATCTCTATACTCTTGACATTGAGGTTGCGTCCGAGAATGGATTCCCAGATGTGGAATCGGCTGCAGAAGAGATTCTTCTCATCTCTATTCAACATTACACCACGAAGAAGATTATTACCTGGGGAGTGAAACCTTTCAACAACTCTCAGAGTAATGTTGAGTATCGTCTCTGTGATTCTGAACATCATCTTCTTTCAAACTTCATTAGTTGGTGGATGGAGAATACTCCAGACATTATCACTGGTTGGAACTGTGAACTGTACGATATGCCGTACATCACAAAGCGTCTAAACCGTGTTCTGGGTGAGAAACTTATGAAGCGTCTGTCTCCATGGGGACTGGTGACACCTCGCGAGATCTTTGTTGCTGGCCGTAAACAACTCAGCATTGATGTTGGTGGTGTGACTCAACTTGACTATCTGAATCTATACAAGAAGTTTACTTATACGAGTCAAGAATCTTATCGACTGGATCACATTGCTTCTGTTGAACTTGGTCAGAAGAAACTAGATCACAGTGAGTTTGATACATTTAAAGATTTTTATACAAACGACTGGCAAAAGTTTGTAGAATATAATATAATTGACGTGGAACTTGTTGACCGTTTGGAAGACAAGATGAAACTGATTGAACTTGCATTGACCATGGCTTATGATGCCAAGGTAAACTATAATGACGTGTTTTATCAGGTTCGCATGTGGGATAGTATTATTTACAACTATCTCAAGAAACAGAACATCGTAATTCCACCTAAAAAGGGGAGTGTAAAAGATGACAAATATGCGGGTGCATATGTTAAGGAACCGATTCCTGGAAGGTATGATTGGGTTGTCAGTTTTGACCTTAACTCTCTCTACCCTCATCTTATTATGCAGTACAATATCTCACCAGAAACCCTTCTTGATGAACGACACCCAACAGCTTCAGTTGAAAAAATACTTAATGAGCAAATAACCTTCGAGATGTATAAGGACTACGCTGTTTGTGCTAATGGCGCTATGTTCCGTAAAGATAAGCGTGGGTTTCTTCCAGAACTGATGGACAAAATGTATGGAGAACGTGTCATTTTCAAGAAGCGGATGCTCAAAGCAAAGCAGGAGTATGAGAAGACGCCTACTGATGCACTTAAAAAGGAGATCGCCAGATGTAACAACATTCAAATGGCGAAGAAGATTTCTCTTAACTCTGCTTATGGTGCTATTGGTAATCAATACTTCAGGTATTACAAACTAGAGAATGCAGAGGCCATCACATTATCTGGCCAGGTTTCAATCCGATGGATTGAAAACAAAATGAATGTGTATCTAAATACCCTTTTAAAAACTGAGGAAGTAGATTATGTTATCGCTAGCGATACCGACTCAATCTATCTTAATCTTGGACCTCTTGTTGATAAATTTTTTGGTGCTAAGTCTGGCAATAAAGCAGAGATTGTTTCTATACTTGACAAGATCTGTCAAGATAAACTGGAACCATTTATCGATAAGTCTTATCAGGAACTGGCATCATACGTATCGGCTTATGACCAGAAGATGCAAATGAAGCGTGAGAATATCGCTGATCGTGGTATCTGGACCGCGAAGAAGCGATATATTCTTAACGTCTGGAATAGTGAGGGTGTTGCATATGCAGAACCTAAACTTAAGATCATGGGTATTGAGGCAGTCAAATCATCCACACCAGCACCTTGTCGCCAGATGATTAAGGATGCCCTCAAACTTGTGATGACTGGAACTGAAGATGATGTCATTAACTTCATTGAAAAATCTAGAACAAAGTTCAAAAAGATGGCACCAGAGGAAATTTCTTTTCCTCGATCCGTAAGTGATGTTGAAAAGTTCAGTGATCGTTCTTCTATCTACAAGAAGGGCACTCCAATTCATGTTCGTGGAGCTCTTCTCTTTAATCACTACATAAAAGATAAGAAACTTACAAACAAGTATTCTTTAATTCAGAATGGTGAGAAAATCAAGTTCTGTTATTTGAAGGTCCCAAATACAATTCATGAGAATGTATTTTCTTTCATCCAGGATTTTCCAAAAGAACTGGATCTGAATAAGTATGTGGACTATGAACTTCAATTTAGTAAAGCATTTGTGGATCCTTTAAAGGCTATCCTAGATGCTATTGGTTGGTCTGTAGAAAAAACTGTAAGTCTGGAGGACTTTTTTGGATGAAAGATCAGTATACAATCGATGACGGTGAATCTAAGCAGGATAAATGGAACCGTGGACTAGATCTCTTTATTGAGAGCGTTCTTAAACCAGATCCTGCTCTTAGGCAGTGTGCCCATAATCAAAAATGTTATCATGAACTGATGGATGTTCGTAAAGATGTGCTAGAATACTTAAATACTCTAAGGTGGAACTGAATGGATTTTTTAAAAGACATCGTGAAGGAGATTGGTGATGACTTCACCAAACTCGCTTCTGATATTGATGAAACAGAAACTTATGTTGACACGGGTTCGTACATTTTTAATGCACTTGTATCAGGTAGTGTATTTGGCGGTGTATCTGGGAATAAGATTACTGCTATTGCTGGAGAGTCATCAACTGGAAAGACTTTCTTCAGCCTCGCCGTTGTCAAAAATTTTCTGGATTCCAATCCCGATGGCTATTGTCTCTATTTTGATACTGAAGCCGCTATTACCAAATCACTAATCGAATCCCGTGGCATCGATACTTCTCGTCTTGTCGTTGTTAATGTTGTTACAATTGAGGATTTCCGCAGTAAAGCGCTCAAAGCAGTAGATATATATTTAAAGAAACCCGAAGATGAGCGCAAACCCTGTATGTTTGTGCTAGACTCTCTGGGTATGCTATCCACCGAGAAAGAGATCACTGATGCACTGAACGACAAACAGGTTCGTGACATGACCAAATCTCAATTGGTCAAAGGTGCATTCCGTATGTTGACTCTTAAACTTGGTCAAGCAAACATTCCCATGATTGTAACCAATCACACCTACGATGTTATCGGTTCTTACGTTCCTACAAAAGAAATGGGTGGTGGTAGCGGCCTTAAGTATGCTGCCTCTACGATCATTTATCTTAGCAAGAAAAAGGAAAAGGATGGAACAGAAATCGTTGGAAACATTATCAAGGCAAAGACTGCTAAGTCGCGTCTGAGTAAGGAGAATAAAAATGTTGAAGTACGTTTGTATTACGATGAGCGTGGCCTTGACCGTTATTATGGTCTTCTTGAACTCGGTGAGATTGGCGGTCTCTGGAAAAACGTCGCAGGACGTTACGAAATGGATGGCAAAAAAGTATACGCCAAACAAATCCTCAAAGAACCAGATGCATATTTTACTCCAGAAGTAATGGAGAAACTTGATCAAATTGCAAAAGAGGAGTTTAGCTACGGGTGTTGATGGAACAAATTGAAGTCACAATTCTAAGAAATCTAATTCATAATGATGATTATGCAAGAAAGGTAATTCCCTTTATTCAACCAGAATATTTTGAAGACAAAATTCAGAAGGTTCTTTTTCTAGAGTCTTCTGAGTTTATTGTCAAGTATGATAACTTGATTTCTCTTGAGGCACTTCAAATTGAGGTATCAAATCGTTCAGATTTGACTGGTGAAGATATCAAGACGGCACAAAAATATATTGCAGAACTAGAAGATAAAGATGTTGATCAACAATGGCTGACTGATACTACTGAAAAGTGGTGTCGCGATAGGGCAATCTATCTTGCACTCATGGAGTCCATTCACATTGCAGATGGCAATGATGAGAAGAGAAATCGTGATGCTATCCCAAGCATCCTTAGTAATGCACTAGCTGTATCTTTTGATAATCACATCGGCCATGATTACCTACAAGACTTCCAGGAACGTTTTGAATCTTACCACCGTAAAGAAGATCGTATTCCGTTTGATCTCGATTACTTTAACAAAATTACTAAAGGTGGTTTACCTAACAAGACTCTTAATATCGCTCTTGCTGGCACTGGTGTCGGAAAGTCTTTGTTTATGTGCCATATGGCTTCATCGTCCTTGCTCTCAGGATATAATGTATTGTATATCACTATGGAGATGGCAGAGGAAAAGATTGCTGAGAGAATTGACGCGAATCTTTTAAATGTCAATATTCAGGAGATCACAGATCTTCCTCGTCCCATGTTTGAGTCTAAGGTAAATAACCTTAGCAAGAAGACTCAGGGAAGTCTTATCATTAAAGAGTATCCTACCGCGAGCGCACACAGTGGACACTTTAAGGCACTTCTTAATGAACTTGCACTTAAGAAGTCATTTAGACCTGATATCATTTTCATTGATTACCTTAATATATGTGCTTCCTCCCGTTATCGCGGAAACAGCTCTGTCAATTCATATTCGTATATTAAGTCTATTGCAGAAGAACTTAGAGGGTTGGCTGTCGAAGCAAACGTCCCTATCGTTTCTGCCACGCAGACCACTCGTTCTGGTTATGCTAGCTCTGATATTGACCTTACTGACACTTCGGAATCCTTTGGTCTCCCTGCTACTGCTGATCTTATGTTTGCCCTTATTTCTACAGATGAGCTTCAGGAGTTGGGACAAATTATGGTGAAGCAATTGAAGAATCGTTATAATGATCCAACGGTTCATAAACGTTTTATTCTTGGTATTGACCGTGCCAAGATGCGTCTCTATGATTGTGAGCAGAGTGAGCAGAATATCGTTGACAATGGACGAGATGAAGATGAACAATCTACTCCTGATAGTAAGTTTGGGGGATTTCAGTTCTAATGTTATTTGATATAAATCCCAAAATGGATCTTTCCATGGAAACTTTCCAAGGATCTAAAATCTATACAATAGATAACTTTTATTATGATCCAGATGAAGTTGTTGATTTGATTGGAAAAATTCCGAAACGATTACACAAAATCGAATCAAATCCAACTCATAATGGTATTCATTTTGAGGATTTTCGTGATATCATTTACATAGAAGAACTTGAATCGGTTTATTTCTTTCTTTCTATTCTCTCTGGATCTAAACCGACTAGTTATAATTTTGTCACGAATGTAACAAGATTTAAAAATAATTCATTCAACGACTATAAAAATGGTTATTGGTGGCCTCATCGTGATGATGGATATACAGCAATAATTTATTTGAATGATAACGATGATTCTGAATGTGGAACAAATCTATATGATCTTTTATCTGAAGAAGAAAAAATTGTGACTGATAATATACCAGAACACTATCAACCATGGAGATCAAAAGAAAACTATAGATTGCTAAAAACATTAAAACCAAAATATAATAGACTTGTCTTCTTTGAGGCTAAAAAATTTCTTCATGGTATGAACATATCAAATAATACTTATTTTGATGAAAAGTTCAGAATGAATCAAGTTCTATTTTTTGAGTCCTATGGTGATTGACAACATGAGTAAACCAGAGTATAATATTAAAGAATCTGAAAACAAATTTAAGGGGTTACAGTTCTGATGTATTCTGTATACAACCCACGCGGTGAAAAAATTGCCGACTGTGGATCTGCTAGAGATGCCACTAATCTTGTCGGCATGAGAAATGCCAAATGGGATGGACACTATTATCAATACAAACCAGATTATCAAACGATTGATTTGGAACCATTTCCACAAAATCAACTTCCTCCAAATCAAAAATATATTGGATGGGAAAATATGAATGAAAAAGACTTTGACATTGAGTTTGTTAAAGTTGGTGGTCAAAAAATTCCTACTCAACAAAAACTACCCCAGTCCGAACAAGAACCATTTATCCCCAATTTTCATGACTAATAAAGTTGACACTAAAAAATACGTGGAGTTTGTCGATGCAGTCACGTCTCAACCATCAAAAGATCACGAAGCATTCATTTATCGTCTACAGGAACTTGAAGGCCAAGGTTTTCATTCCGAGCGATTGCTTACTGCTGCTGTAGGTATGTGTGCTGAAGCAGGTGAGTTTACTGAAGTTGTTAAGAAGATTATTTTCCAAGGCAAACCTGTCAGTGAAGAGAACATGTTTCACCTAAAGCGTGAACTGGGTGATATTATGTGGTATGTTGCTCAGGCATGTATGGGTCTTGGAACTTCTCTTGATGAGATTATGGAGATGAATGTTGAGAAACTAGTTGCACGTTATCCTGGTGGAGAGTTTGATGTCCACTATTCTGAAAACCGTAAAGAAGGAGATCTATGACTAAGAGAACTTTTACAAACAGTGGTGGTGAAACTTGGGAGTGGGAAGAAACTCCTGAGACCATTGAGGCTGTAAAACAATTACATGAAACGATTCGTGAGTTGGAAAAGAAAGCACCTGATTATGGAGTTGGTAAATGAAACTCCTAACCCTTGAAGATTATAAGAGAGCAGGTGAAGAGTTTTGGCCTAAGTATTGGTACGTTGCCAAAGAACTTGGTGAAGGTGCAAAACCAGAAGACATTCTAAAAGTCATGGAAGCTGTCGGTGGTGTTGCATTGAAACTCAAACTTGAAGATGTAGTTTCTCCATTTGGTTTCAATAAAAAAGATACAACTGAATAAAAATAAATAGAGGCAAACGCCTCTTTTTTCATGGCTAGTAGAGTAGAGTTAGATCCTGCAGGATTATATGGTGGCGATCCTGATTATGAAGATTGGGCAAATGGTCCTGCTGGATTAAAAAAGTTAAATGTTGGATTTGTTTATGAAAACTATCTTTTTTCAGAATATAAGTCTTTGGGTATGATACCAATTGGTTTTACTCCTGCAGGTGCAGATTCTAGAGCTGCAGATTTAGAACTTATGGTTGGAGATTACTCACGACTTAGTAAAAAACCATATGTTCCAAATAGAGTTGCAAAAATAAAAATTGAAGTAAAGGCTCCTCCAGCAGATTATGGTCAAGCAAGTTTAAAACATAATGGATCTTCTTGGTATGTGACTGGAAAAAGCGATCCAGTTGCCCAAGAGATGATCAGATTGTTAAACAGTATGAATGTCGCAGCTGAAGTTAATAGAGCATGGCCTGGAAAACCAAATCTCTTCAAATATTCTAATAGTGGTCAAGTTCCACAAGAAGAAAAAGATGCTGATATAAAAAATTATCCAAGTTCATATCTTTTTGGTGATGGATTTTTGAGAACATTTGCGAGTTATTATAAAAATAAAAATGTTTGTTATATCCAAATACAAGGATTGGGGTTGTATCATCTAGGACGTGATCCACTTGGACTTGCTAAAATTGGAGTATCAAACATTCTTAATTCTGGTGCAAAAATGAAACTAAGAATAAGAACCAAAACATCTGCATCTGCTGGAACGTATAGATTTTCAACAGCTCTTTTGATGGACAGAAATCCTAGGCCGTCTGGATTTGATTTGGATGATAATGAACAATCTTCTTTATTACATAGTGATGCAGTTAATGCCAAAATCACTACAGCACCACTTGCACGTCAACGTCAGTTCTTCCGCTAATCAATAAATAACATTATGAAAAATTTTCTAGCGTTCATCACAGAGGCCTCGGGAGCCGCCGCCCAAGCAAAGGCGATGGGCTTGACAGGGGACGGTCATGGGGACTATTATGACCGTGAAGGAAACCTTGTCGCTAAAACTGTGCGCGGTCAACTCAAAATCTTCCAAAAGAAGACCAGTACTCCAGAGCAGGATCCACAGCAGCAAATGCAGCAGGAACCAGAAATGGATCCTGGTATGGAAAAAACAAAGGGTCCACTTACCGTGGGATTTGGTCGCTTCAATCCACCCACGATTGGACACGAAAAACTAATTAATCATATTAAGAAGACGGCTGGAACTGGAGAATATAAAATCTATCCCTCACACAGTCAGGATCCCAAGAAGAATCCCCTGGATTCAGCAACCAAGACTGAATTAATGAAGGCGATGTTCCCAGATCATGCCAATAACATTATTCATGATACAAAGATGAGGACCATCTTTGATGTTCTTGCATCCGCACATGCTGATGGTCATAATGAAGTGAATATCGTTGTTGGTGCCGATAGGAAAGCAGAGTTTGAGAACTTAGCTAATAAGTATAATGGATCTCTTTATTCTTTTGATAAAATTAATGTAGTCTCTGCTGGTGAGCGTGATCCTGATTCTGAAGGTGTAGAGGGAATGTCTGCATCTAAGATGAGGAAGGCTGCAAAGGATGGTGATTTTGATACCTTTGCATCTGGACTCCCAAATACTTTAAAGAAAAAAGACAAAGAAAATGTATTCATGATCACTCGTCAGAGTATGGGTATTGATGAAAATTATTCTACATGGGAAATTGCTCCCAAGTTTGATCCAAAGGGTCTTCGCGAAAATTTTATAAGTGGGAAAATATTTTCAGTGGGTTCTCTTGCTGAAAGTTTGAACACTGGGATGATTGGTAAGGTCATTCGTAGGGGTGCCAATCACATTATTTGTCTAACAAAAGAGGGATATCTATTCAAGTCTTGGATTAAGGATGTGAATGAAGTATATGAATTTGCGACAAATTCATATCGTGAATATGTTCAGCGCATGACTCCAAGGGAGAAGGTTCAGTCATTCATAAATAAAAGCAGGAAAAAGCGTAAATTTAGCTAAAGACAATGAATAGAACATTTTTTGAGGAGCTTCCAGCAAGAAAAGCGGGTGGTCCTGTAGTTTCTGCAAATACTCAAAAATCCTCTGATGGGGGTTCTAGTGAAGGTGGATCAACAGAAGAAAAATCCGCAAAAAGAATTCGTCAAGCTGTTTATGATATTAGATATCGTGCCCGTAGAGAAAATATTGATCTGAAGGCTGCATATAGTCAGTATATGGGCAACACAACGATGACTGGGCCCGAAAAAGAGGCAGTTAAAAAGAGACTATTTGGTGAAGCATATAGTCCTATTCAGAAGCAAATCATTGCAAATTATGAAAATGTTATTAGAAGAATGAAGAAAACCTTTGAGGGGCCTCATCATGATCAAAATAAGCATGGTGAACCCGTAGAAGAAGAAACAAAAGGTGAAGGTCCAGATAAGAAATATAAAATTCGTGTAACAGACAAGACAAGTGGAAGAACCTATGTTCGTTTTGCCACTAGAGAAAAAATTAATTCACTTCGTGCCAATCCCAATATCAAGTCTGTCGAAATGACAGAGTATGGTCAGGCATATGAGGGTGAGGCTAAGAAGGGTGAACAGACTGCTGCTACTAAATCTGGTAAAGGTTTAGATCCAGTTGGTAAGGAAGACAAGGATGTTGATAATGATGGTGATCACGACAAGTCTGATAAGTATCTTCTAAAGCGTCGTGCTGCTGTAGGTAAGGCCATGGCAAGTCGTAATGAAGAAGTAGAGCAAGTCAATGAACTTGCTCCCCTTCTTGCAGTTCCATTAGCTGTAGGTGCTGGATATGCTGCTTACAAAGGCATTAAACACTTGGAAAAGAAAGCTAGTAGTGCAATAGATGATGCCCGTAAAAGATCAACACTGAAGGGTAATGCTTTCGGTGGTGATTTAAGAATGAAGGGGTTGAAAAATTCTTTTGAACCAGAAGGTGAAGTAGTAGAGGCAGCTCCAGTTCCTCATACTAATGTGAAGTATGATCCGAAAATGAAACAACTTGTTCCTGTGCCTGGTGGAGTGCCTGTACGTAGAGCCCGTGGTGGTCCCGCTTTACCTGGAGAACCTGGAAGACCAGGAAGTGGAGGAAAAGGTCGTCCCCTTCTACCTGGAGAAAAACCATTCCCTCTCCCTAGACTTGCTAAGAAAAAAGCAACCCCACAATTGGCTGGTTATGAACCAGAAGGTGAGATGGTAGAGTCTATTGCAAGTAAAGAGAGATTGAGACAACTCAGAGACCAAATGAAAGATGGTGAAAAAAGACAGACTCCATTTGCAACAGGAGAAGGTCCTCGAGCTGGAGATTACACCAAAAAAGAATCTACACAATTCTATGATTGGAGAACTCAGTTCCTAGAGCAGATGGGTAATGAAATTGATCCCCAAACAAAAGAAAAGGTCACTGAAAAAAATTTCACAAACAAGGTTGTGATCAATCCTAAGCAAGGAACCACATCCAACTGATAAAGATCAAATTGAATATATATTGATGGCCATAAGGTGACTATCATGCTCGCTTTTCTTCTACCATTAGCATCAAAAATTATTTCTGATGCTGTTGCCAAAATTCCTGAAAATGAGGAACTAGGTGAAAAACTAATTGATATCTGCTTAGTAATTCTTGGTAAGGCAGTAAAACTTACCAAGACTGATATGGATGATAAATTGTTAGAGACAGTATCGGCGGCAATTAGAAACCGCGAATGATTAAAAAGGAGACCTAATTTAAAGGTCTCCTTTTTTTATAAATATCATTATACTAAAGTTTAACGCAGGGCAAGAAACATGGCTCTTTGGAGTAATAACGACAACATTGGTGTAAGTTCTATTAATGCACTTGCAAATGTAGGTAGTGGTTTAGGTATTGTAACCGTAACCTCTGCTGGTGCAGTAACTGGTGGTATTGGTGTTTGCACCTTTACGAATCTTGAAGTTGGAAATACAATTCTTCTTGGTGCTGGTCAAACTTCTGGTTTTGGTGTTATCACTTCAATTGCCAGTTCTACTAGCATGACAATCAGCACTAGTGCTGTTGACAATAGAGATTGGAATGCTGGTAATGACTACACTACAAGATATATGAAATTCTCTACTCAGCCTGTAAGTGCTGATGTAGATCCTGTAATGGCACCTTCTTCTGCTGATGATCAGCGTGGATATAATACTAAAATCTTTGCAGTCACTGATGGTATTCTAGGTGAGCCTGGTGGTAGAAGTGATTATCTAGATGCCGTTGCTCATGGTGGTTGGGTTGGTGTAACAACTTATACTGACAACCATGGAGAACTTCGTATCAAGACAGAGACACTAGTTGCCATGTCTGGCATCACAACTGGCAATAGAGCATATCCTATCACCTGATAAATGAAGTTTTCTGAGTTGAATGATAAAAATTATCTTCTCTTTGCCATTAAATATTATGATAGTCCACAGGCGGTAACTGAAGATGATTTTTACGATGATCTAAAGAGATTTAAATATGTCAAAAGATTGTTTAAGAGATATGTATCGACTGGTACTTTGAAAGTCAATTTGATATTGAATCACTTAATTATTCTTTTCAATATCTTTGGTGAGGCAACTGTCCCTCTTCTTTTTTATAAATTGGAGATGGAATTGTGGCCCTGTGCCAAAACCTTTCTGGTATTTCTAAATCGTTTTCCAGAATATCCAAAATCATCATTGACTGATATACCATTGGATGATGAGTGTTTAAAAGTCTTAAATCAGGTATGATGGACAAATCTAAGTTAGACAGGATAATTAATATTTTCCGTGAAGAAATGTCACTTGGTGCGGGTGGTGGAGCTCTTTATAGAGGATCTGGTAGAGAAGATTCTGGAAGTCCAACAGCCGGATATGATAAACCACTAAAGAAAAAAAGGTCCACGCCCATTGGAAGATATGGGTCACGTAAACGCTGGTTAGACCATGTTCGGAATAGCAAAGCTTAACGTTCTAGAATCTAAGTTAGATATTTACGAAGACTTATCCAAAGAGATGTTGGATAAGTTAGAACGTGCTGTATCTACTATTTCTGATAATAGTAATAAGATTGCCATAGTTCTGGAGCGTCATGAGAATAGACTGGATGAAGGTGAGCGGACCAATAACACTATCATAAAAATGATTGATGATCATCAGAAATATGATGATCGTATGTTCGAGAATCTTTCTGGTAAGTTTTCAGAACTTGAGAAGAAAGTGGATAAGCATAATAAGTTTGTAATTGGTGCGACTGCTGTCCTCGCGACCTTTGTGACAGCTCTACAAATCATCCCACCTTTTATTGAAGTCTTGACACCCGCACCCAAAGCGAGTATGATGTCTGGAGAAGCCCTAGTATCTAATGGATCTGATCGACACCAAATATATCGGTCTTATCTCCCCAAGACTATCTAAGTTTAAGAAGGTAAAGTCAAACCTATATAATTTTCGCTGTCCAATTTGTGGTGACTCTAAGAAGAACAAGAATAAGGCCAGGGCATACATTTATCCAATCAAAAATAATACAAACTTTAAGTGTCATAATTGTGGATCAAGTTTGTCTTTCAACAACTTTTTGAAAGACGTTGATCCCCAGTTGCACAAGCAATATTCTCTTGAAAAATTTAAGAGTGGTTTTACGGGAAAAAACTTTGTAGTCGATGAACCTGAATTCGTTTTTGACAAACCTAAATTTATACAGAGGATCATTCTTCCTTTATGCAGTGAGGTGGAAATTGCTTCAACCTATCTACGTAATCGTGGAATCGATCCCACCAAGTTTCATTTTGCGGAAGACTTTGGTGAATTTGTGCGATCGTTCGAAGGCATGGATCACCAGAATCTACGTAAAGAACCTAGAATCGTTATCCCAATCTATTACAAAAAGAATCTTATCGGATTCCAGGGGAGGGCTCTAGATTCTAAATCTATTAAATATATCACAATCATGCTCGAAGACGGAGCACCGAAAATTTATGGACTTGACACAATCAATCAAAAATTACCAGTCTATGTGGTCGAAGGACCCTTTGACAGCACTTTCATCAACAATAGTGTGGCTTTGTGTGGCGCTGACGGTAACTTTCGTTGCCTTGAAGGAAGCAGTCTCATTTTTGTTTACGATAACGAGCCCCGCAATCCAGAAATCATCCGCCGCATTAAGTCTTGTATTGAGCGAGGTGAAAAAGTCGTCATCTGGCCAACAGGAATAATTGAAAAAGATATAAATGATATGGTCCTTGCTGGACATAATGTTCAAGAAGTGATAGAATCAAATACCCACTCTGGATTAGAGGCACAACTTAAATTCAATACTTGGAAAAAGATATGAGTAACGGCATCAAGGTTAAAAAGAGAAATGGAACAATTGAACCAATCAACTTGGACAAGATGCATGTCATGGTTGATGAGGCATGTAAGGGACTAGCTGGTGTATCTGCTAGTCAGGTAGAAATTCAATCTGGTATTCAGTTTTATGATGGTATTACCACAGCAGAAATTCAGGAGATTCTAATTCGTAGTGCTTCTGATCTAATTGATTTGGATCATCCGAATTATCAGTTCGTTGCAGCACGTCTTTTACTATTTGCGGTTCGCAAACAAGTTTATGGAAAGATGAGAGATCTTCCAGATCTTTATTCTCATATTACCAATTGTGTAGAGCAGGGTATCTATGATAAGGCTATCCTAGATAACTACACTGAGGAAGAGATTAAGAGGGTTGAATCCTGGGTTGATCACAGCCGTGATTTTCTATTTACATATGCTGGTCTACGTCAAGTTGTAGATAAGTATCTTGTACAAGATCGCAGTAGTGGAAAGGTATATGAATCCCCACAGTTCATGTATGTCTTGATTGCTCTGACTATTTTTGCAGAATATCCAAAGGAAACGAGACTAAGCTATGTCAAAAGGTACTACGAAGCAATCTCAAAGCACAAACTCAACATTCCCACACCTATCATGGCGGGAGTGCGAACTCCACTTCGACAATTTGCTAGCTGTGTTCTTGTTGATGTTGATGACACCCTCGATAGCATCTTTAGTTCTGATATGGCTATCGGCAGATATGTTGCACAAAGGGCGGGCATCGGTATCAACGCAGGCAGAATCCGTGGCATCAACAGTAAGATCAGAGGTGGAGAAGTTCAGCACACGGGTGTTGTACCGTTCCTCAAAAAGTTTGAGTCAACTGTCAGATGTTGTACACAGAATGGCATCCGAGGTGGATCAGCGACAGTACACTTCCCAATCTGGCACCAAGAAATCGAAGACATTCTAGTCTTAAAGAACAACAAAGGTACGGAAGATAATCGTGTCAGAAAACTCGACTACTCAATCCAAATTTCAAAACTTTTCTACGAACGTTTCATTGCAGATGGGGAGATTAGCCTCTTCTCACCGCATGACGTACCAGGTTTGTATGATGCTTTTGGTACTGATGACTTTGACACTCTATATCGGATGCATGAACTCAATGATGCTGTTCCAAGAAAGACTGTCGGGGCACAGGAACTAATTCTAGATCTACTGAAGGAGCGTGCAGAGACTGGTCGTATTTACATTATGAATATTGACCATTGCAACAGTCATTCTTCCTTCAAGGACAAGGTGAATATGAGTAACCTGTGTCAAGAAATTACTCTACCTACAGATCCTCTTCAGCATATCGATGGTGAGGGTGAGATTGCACTCTGTATTCTCTCTGCAGTTAACGTTGGTAAGATCAAATCAGATGAAGAACTTGAAGAGATTTGTGATCTTTCTGTTCGTGGCCTGGAAGAATTGATTGATTATCAGAAGTATCCAATCATTGCTGCTGAAGTAGCCACAAAGGCACGTAGATCCCTTGGAGTCGGTTTTATTGGTCTTGCACACTATCTTGCTAAACTTGGGTTTAAATATGACTCACAGGAGGCATGGGACGCCGTTCATACACTCTCAGAATCCTTTCAATATTATCTTCTAAAAGCATCAAATCAGATTGCAAAAGAGAAGGGTGCATGTGAATATTTCTCACGTACCAAATATGCAGATGGAATTCTTCCCATTGATACATACAAGAGTGATGTTGACCAAATTACTTCAGTAGGATATCAGCATGATTGGGAGACTCTTAGAGCATCTATCGTGGAATATGGTCTCCGACACAGCACACTGTCCGCACAAATGCCTTCGGAGAGCAGTTCCGTTGTGTCAAACGCAACCAACGGAATTGAACCACCTCGCGGATACCTGTCCATTAAAAAGTCCAAGAAAGGGCCTCTTAAGCAAATTGTTCCACAATATAATTCACTTAAGAGTCATTATACTCTTCTATGGGACATGCCAAATAACGATGGATATGTTAAAATAGTTGCTGTGATGCAAAAATTCTTTGATCAGGCGATCAGTGGAAACTGGAGTTACAATCCAGAGCATTACCCAGATAATGAGGTTCCTGTTTCTGTCATGGCTCAAGATCTTCTTACCACTTACAAGTATGGTTGGAAGACGAGTTATTATCAGAATACTAATGACCTAAAATCTGATGAAGTGAATGATTCATCGGATTTAAAAGAACTACTAACTCAACTAGAAGCAGCAGAGGAGGACGATTGTGAGTCTTGTAAGATTTAAGACAAACTCTGAAAATACAGAAGTATCTCGGGTTGAATCCTTTACAGTTTTCAACTCTGAGTCTGTCGATACAACTAAACAACCAATGTTTTTTGGGAAACCTCTGGGTGTCCAGAGGTATGACTCTTACAAGTATCCAATTTTTGATAAACTAACAACTCAGCAACTTGGATATTTCTGGCGTCCCGAAGAAGTTTCTTTGCAAAAGGATAGGGCTGACTATCAGACTCTTCGCCCTGAGCAGAAACATATCTTTACTTCTAATCTAAAGTATCAGGTTATGCTAGACTCTGTTCAAGGAAGGGGTCCTGGTATGGCATTTGCTCCATATTGTTCTCTTCCTGAACTGGAAGCTTGTATGAAAGTATGGGAATTTATGGAGATGATCCATTCCCGTAGTTATACATACATTATTAAAAATGTATACGCGAATCCATCAGACGTATTTGACACTATCGTAAAAGAACCTAGAATTCTTGAGCGAGCAGCGTCAGTGACCGAATCATATGATGATTTTATTTCTTCTGCAGCAACATATGCTTCAGGAAATGAATGGCAACATGTCTTAGATGGAGTACCTGCAGCCGCAAACACACTCTATGAACTCAAAAGAAAACTTTACCGAGCAGTCGCTAACGTCAACATCCTGGAAGGAATTAGATTCTATGTCTCCTTCGCGTGCTCATTCGCATTTGGCGAACTTAAGCTTATGGAAGGATCGGCTAAAATCATTAGCCTTATCGCCAGGGACGAAAATCAGCACTTGGTAATCACCCAGAACATTCTTAAAAAGTGGGCTGAGGGTGACGACCCTGAAATGAAGCGTATTGCAAGGGAAGAAGAATCTTGGGTTATTAAAACTTTTGAAAATGCAGTCAATCAGGAAAAACTTTGGGCAGAATATCTGTTCAAGGATGGATCTATGATTGGTTTAAATGATAAACTATTACAAAAATATGTGGAATGGATTGCGAATCGCCGCATGAAAGCTATTGGTATCAAACCAATCTTTGATGTATCGGCTAAAAACAATCCTCTTCCCTGGACTGAACACTGGATTTCTTCTAAAGGACTACAAGTTGCCCCACAAGAAACTGAGGTAGAAAGTTATGTCGTCGGTGGAATTAAGCAAGATGTCAAAAAAGACACCTTCTCGGGATTCAAACTTTGAACAAATATGGAAGGAGATGGATCGCATTGATCCATTGACTCCCATTATATCTAAGAAAGAGGGGTGATAGTGCCCCTCTTTTTTTTATAAATAAAAACAGGAAAAAGTTGTTTAAAAAAATGCAGCCCTCTAATCAATTAAAAGGACTTGTTGAGTCTTATGGTAATGTCTACGCCAATAGACAGCAAACTGAAGAATTAAAGCAGATTGCAGAAAGCATTATCAACTGTGTTGGTGTACACATGATTGAGAATGGTTATGTTGAGTCTGACGTTAAAGAATTTTTCGAGAGATCTTCAATCGGAAAAATTCTTGATGTCTTTGAACAGGCTCTTGATTCCGAAGAAGTTCTTAAGAACGTCAATGAGTCCACAGGTCTATATGAAACTCATCTGAGATATATTCCTGGTGCCATGGCAACCAGAATGAAGAATGAGTCTCCAGAGATTGTCAACAGGCTTGCCAGCAGACTCAATGAAGAGGACCTACAGGAATTTTTGAAGGGTTTGATTGACAAAGGTAGAAGAACTCTTAATCGTGGAGTACAAAAAGGTAAGGAAATAGTATCAAACGTCGTAGCAACTACAAAAAGAGAAGTACCCCGCGCTGTTGGTGGTGCTGTTGGAAGTACTTTGGGTGCTGTCGCAGGGCCAGTAACTTCCGTCGCAGGGGGTATTGTAGGTAGACAGGCAGTTCGAGATCTTCAGAATCGTAGTGGCGGTGGTGGATCAACTGCTACTAGTAGCGGCAGTGATAAAAAAGGAGGTTCTGGTAGACAAGGCCCTGGACAAGGTTCTGGTAGACCAACACCTTCTCCTACACGGCCAAGTAGGACTGGAACTGGACTGGCAAACATTCCACCCCAAGAAGGTCAGTATAACAATCCTAAGTATGGCCAACCTGGAACACCTTCTCCAACGCCGAAAAAAGAACCCTCAACAGGAGGCGGAGCTCCTATCAGACCAAGAGCTGGTGATGAAAGAGCTCCTGCTCCAAAAGGCCCAGCATCACCAGGTGGTGCTCCTATCAGACCAAGAGCTGGTGATGAAAGAGCTCCTGCTCCTTCCAGCGGCGGTGGCGGTGGTGGATCAACTGCTCCTCGTAGCGGTGGTGGATCAACTGCTCCTGCTCCTCGTAGCGGTGGTGGATCAACTGGACCAGTTAGAATACCTGTGGTTGGCTCTGGTGGTGGATCTACATCAACTCCTACGAAGCAATCTGATTCTTCTGGATTAACTAAAATGCAAAAATGGGCAAAGAATTTCCCAGAACTTGCTAAGAAAGTTAAACCAGGACAGTCTGGATATAAAGAAATCCAAGATTACCTTGCACCGAAGACAAAGAAGGAGTCTAACGAACTAGACCTAGTGGTCAACCACCTCTTCACTGAGGGGTATGCAGATACCCTAGACGGCGCTCTAAGCATGATTGAGGGTATGAGTGATCAATTCATCAACAGCATCCTTGAGCAGGTCTATTTGGAGTCTGCAATGGTTGAGTTCCTTATTTGGAACGGTGAAGCTCAGTCCATTGACGAAGCAAACTACATCATCTCCGAGATGGATGATGAGAATATTGAACTTCTCGCTATGGAGGCGAAGAAAGTTTACACAGTTACTGATCTTGACAAGAAACTAAACAATGAAGCTTGGAAGCGTTATCAGCAAGGAAACCCACAGTACAAATATGGTGGTCTAAAAGGAGTCTGATTACAATGAAAACGTTTAGACAGTTTTCCGAACAAGCATACGATATCGAAGAAGATTCACGTCGTACTAGTAACAAACAACATACTCAGCGTGTGAAGGCCAACATTAAGTCTTTTGGAAGCAACTATACTCCTCCTAGTAACTGGGTTCCCGATGCTGGCCCAAGTGGTGAAGGGGAAGTTCTTACCCCTAAACAGATTAAGAAATTGAGTCGTAAGGCACTGAGAAATCAAAGTAGAGGTGGCCGTAGTGGTCGTGGTGGGGGTGGATTTAGTTCACTTGACACCGCAACGCCAGGACCTTATGGTATTGGCTCGTTTGATCCAGCAAGACTTGGTGGGGTTTAATTACAATGAAAACATTTAGACAGTTTTCGGAACAAGCATACGACATTTATGAGCAAGGGCGACAGCGTTATGCTGGTAGGCATGGTCAAACTTCCACACAATATGCGAACTCACGTTCTCCTGGAGGTAGTATGGTTTCTGGCACTGGAACCATGAGTGGTGCTGAATACACTCACGGTAGCAGAGTCAAGGCAGCAAACCCTGGTATGCAACCTGACCCAGGCGGCAGTACCAAACCTGGATCTCAGGGTAGAATGGATAGTGGCACCCGTGCAGATATGCGGTATCGTCAGCAGCTCCTGAGAAATACGAGTAAAGGTGGACGTGGTGGTCGTAGTAGTGGTCGTGGAGGTCGTGGCGGCGGTGGATTTAGTTCACTTGATACTGCCACTTATGGTTTAAGTCAGTTTGATCCAGCAAGACACGGTGGAGTCTAATTTTTAATCAATCCGAAGGGGGCCTTGACAGGTCCCCTTTTTTTATGTACAATTGCCTTGTTAGAGGTAAAGAGAAATGAACAGAGCTAAACTTAAAGTATTAGTAATGGCCCTCAAAGAAATTGTAGAGGAGTTAGAATCCGAAGTTTATTCGGATCCAGAATCATATACAACTCCTGACAGATTTAATTCAGCTGTCATGGGAGACTATGATGAAGTCTTTGATGACGATGATGGTTATCCAGACTAACTAAATATTTTTAGTTTCGTCATGATTATGTGGCAAAAAATAAAGAATATTCAAATCCCTGGCAATATATGGGCACCGATTTTGACGGGAGCCTTATTGGGGACAACTATGGCTTTGTTTACAAGATTACCTGTAGCACCACCAACCGTTCTTACATCGGAAGAAAGTATTTCTGGCAAAAACGAAAGCCTAGAGTTTCTGATCAGACTAAAAAGCGGAGAAGAGTTACGTCTGAAAGTAACTGGAGAAACTACTATGGTTCTTGTCCAGAGCTTAAAGACGATATTAAAAGATATGGACGGGATAATTTTAGAAGAGAAATACTTTCACTCCATAAAACCCCAGGGCGTGTAAACTATGAAGAGACACGTCAACTCTTTCTAAATAATGTACTGACCGAGGCCTTGACGGATGGCACCCCTGCCTACTATAATAGCAACATCCTCGGAAGGTACTACCGAAAAGACTACTTTGAGCCACCCACAGAGGTGGATGCCGAATTCAATTAATTTAATGATCAAAAAACTACTACCTCTTTCACTTTTAATTTCAATTCCTGCCGCTTGTGCATATCCTTCAATCGATAAGATCAATAATCCTCCAGAGGTTGATGTGACTGTCAACGAGGAGAAGGCAGTTAAACTTGAAGTTGTAGAAAAGGTATGGACTTGTCCAACCTGTAATGAGAACGAAAAATACGTTCTTGGAGAACTTCAAAAGAAAACAAGAATCACTGATCGTAATGCTCTTGCAACGATTCTTGGTAACATTAAATCTGAAAGCAATTTCCATCCCAACATTTGTGAAGGTGGTGCTCGGGTAAATTATAACCAGTGTCATTCTGGTGGTTATGGTCTTATTCAGTGGACCTCTATTGGACGCTATGATGGACTTGGTAAGTTTTCTGCCAAGTATGGATATGATCCTTCTACACTTGAGGGTCAGACTGCATATATGATCAACGAGAATGTCTTCCAACGTTACCTTCCAGAGTTTGAAGGTCCAGGCCGTACAGTTTCTCAGTATATGGTTCCTGCTTATTATTGGTTAGGGTGGGGAATCAAAGGTCATCGTGAACTATATGCATATGATTATGTTAAAAAATTAACTTTTGCATAACAAAAATGGTATACGAAATAAAAAAAGATTTTCTTGATGCTGAGGCGCAAAAAGAAATCAATCAAAAAGTTTATGATCCAGAGATTCCTCTAGACAATGATTGTGATGATATCGATCCCAATAAAGTTGTGCCAACATCTACAATTTTTAAAATTGGCCCAACTAGATTTTTTCCAGAAGCCTTAAAAAAATACTTGAATGGTGAGGAAATAGAAATCAGCACTGAAATGTTGATTGACCTCTTTATTTTTGAGGGATCCTCTGCATCTAGAGAGTCTTTAATAGAAGCTCTATATCCTGCAGAAGATGGATCTATTGATCTGGAAATGGAACAAACCTATCTATATGAAAATGAGGATGATAATGTAGAGATTGAAGTACATATTCCAAATCCAGATGATTTTCTTCCTCGCGAAAAAACTTTATATAATTTGATGGTCAAAAATATTGGAAAACATTTTCCATCATATAAAGATGCCATTCCATATAAAACAGTGGTAAGATGTCTTCAAAATTGGGATTTTGAATCATTTCATAGTGATCAAAAAGAAGGAACAACATTTCTTTACTTCACTAATTTAGATTATGATATTGAAAGAAGAGGTGAAGTTCAATTTCTTACTGGTGAAAATGAAATAGAATCTGTATTGCCAATTCCAAATACAATCATTAGATGTGATTCTAATGCCACTTATAGACATAATCCATTTATTCATATTTCAGATCAAACAGATATCGATAAATTTGTTGTTGAAATAAAATACGATATTCCCTTTGAATAATTTTATGGATTATAGGATACATAAATCTGAATTGATAATTCATAATCAAAATGAATTTATAAAATTGATAGATCAAGCTCATAATCTTCATCAGGAAGTAATGAATGGTGAAGATTCTACATGGTCCTATTATAAGTATAATTTTTTCACTTTAACTGCACCATCACAATTATCACATAAGTTATTCATTGAACTTAAAAATTTAATCAATGAATATATTCCAAGTGATCAATCAAAATGGATGCAGTGTTGGATCAATTATCATTATCCAGAACAAGTTTTACAATGGCACAATCATGAGTGGGACTATCATGGATATATAAGTATAGATCCAAAGAAATCAAGGACAGTTTTTACTGATTATGAAATTGATAATCAAGTCGGTAACATTTACATAGGCCCTGGATATAGGGAACATGAAGTTGTTGTTGATGAAGATTTTGATACGCCAAGAATCACTTTAGGATTTGATATTCATTTGAATGATCCAAATAAGAAAGAGGATCTAAATGGTATGTTCTCATTAATTCCAATCGATGGGTGATTTAAGTAAATATGATTTTGGAGGCCTTGACAGAGAACCAACTAATCTGTTAAGATTGATAAGTGAACTTGAGGGGTCATACCAACTTCTCAAGTACATGGGTTTCGAAGAAGACATGGAAATCATTGACAAAATGAAGAAGAAGTATTATACTATATACTTCGAAGAAAAACGCAAGGGCAAGTAGCTCAGTTGGATTAGAGCCACGCACTTCTAATGCGTTGGTCGGGGGTTCGAGTCCCTCCTTGCCTGCCTCGCGGAGTTAGTTCAGCGGTAGAACGCTATCCTTCCAAGTTAGATGTCGTCGGTTCGATTCCGATACTCCGCTTTCCCTTCGGGGATTTTATTCCTCTATAGCTCAATTGGCAGAGCACGGAGCTGTTAACTCTGGGGTTCCAAGTTCGAGTCTTGGTGGAGGAGTATGCCAACTTAGCTCAGCTGGATAGAGCAGGGTTTTTGTAAAGCTCAGGTCAACGGTTCAAGTCCGTTAGTTGGCTTAAAAAAGTTCATATATAAATGAAGAAAAGAAAATCTATTTGGAGGCTTTGGGCAAAGGCACTAGGAGAAAAAACTGGTAAAAACGATTACGAAGCTGATGTTGTTGCAATTGTCCGCACGATTATATTTGCTTCTTACTTAATCACAAATTGTTTTATTATTTCAGGAGTAGTCAGACACTGGAATGAAAAAGAAGACTCTCAAAAAATTAATACAGAAACCATTACGATTCCATCATCAAGATGTTCATGAGGAATTGGATGATATAAAAAGGAAGTTGGATTATGTTATCTGTCAGATGCAAAATTTGCAGCAAAGAATTGATATCGACAAGCAAGAGTCAGTGTTGCGGGTGCCCGAACATGATGACAGTCTTGGAGGACAAGGTTTCGGCCTTGGATCTAAGTGATGTTGTTTTATTAAACTCTAACAACAATCTAAAGAAGGGTGGCACACTCAGCAATCAGGACCTAGAATACCAAGAGAACAGGCGGAAACGCAAAGTTCGCAAACTCGATTTTGAAATCCGATGATCAACCTGGACCAACGCTATCACGACTATCTTCACACCAGCAAATGCTTTAATATCGATGGTCAATGTGAAAAAGTAAGGGGTTATGGATACACCTGTAATAGCTCTGCTATCACTGGTTATTATGTCACCACAGAAAACTTTAAACTTTATTATGACTTGAGGGAAAAGTTTGTAAAAATGGAAGAGGTTAAATAGCCTTATGAACATTTTTTACCTACTTGTTCTTACGTTGGTGGTCCTAGTTGCGATTGCTGGTACTGAGGAAACATCAAAACTTATCTTTTATCTAGATCTTCAATTGAGGTATCTAGTAATTAAAGTTAAGATGTGGTTTTTCAAAAAGAAATTAGAGAAGCAACTTAACCTTCCACCTCGTGACTGGGAAAACTAACTTCAAACGAAAATGGATAAAAAAGAAATGTCCGATCTGTCTATGAGCAGAGCGGAATGCCCTAAGTGTGGTGCTATTTGGATTAATGGCCAACACTACTGGTCTGGCACTGGTAAAAAGGGCAATGAGTTAGACCTTGCTGGTCTTGTGTGTAATAAACTGGGAAGTCACCAGTGCATCAATCCACGACGTGGTTCAGATGGTGGAGATACATGGGCCAAACGCCTTGAAGATCTGACCAGTGACTTTGAAAGTCTCCATAAAAAAATGACTGACGAGTACGAAAAGGATTGACAAACCCCCATTGAACCCCTTATAATGACTAGGTAATCAATCAGACACATGACACTGACTTCTAAGTTCAAGAAAGACATTCAAATTCTTCGTGGTGCTTCTAACGGTGATTTTCTCTTGGACGTAAAAAATCCAAAACTTTTCAAAAAAGTTCGTCGCTTCTATGAAAATGAAGGAATTGTTTTTTCTGGTGATCCACTTGATGATTATGAAATTCTGATGGAACAAATTTATGCTGATCTTGAATCTGTGGAGGTTGCATGAAGGTTCTTCTAGAACATTTTCCTTATCGTTATGTTGAATGTGGAACCCTAGAAAATGGGTTCCCTGACTACCGCATTCAAAAAGCAGATAGTTGGACTAAACGTTATAGTGATATGTATCTCTGTGATAATCAAATGCAACTCATGACTGCAATGGAAGATTTTGAATACACTAAATGGCTTGATCCAGAAGGTGTACCTTGTTATCAAAAAGACTCGGTATGTCGATAAACTAGCCCTGGTGGAGTCATTGACCCAATAATACAATTATGCATAAAAAATTTAACGCTCCTTTTATTTTTTGGACTGAGGTTCCAAACCACAAAGAAATTAAAGATTATCTTCTTCCGCAAATCAAAGATCTTTATAATGAAAATAAAGAAGACTACACAATACATTGGAAGAGTTATGTTTATACTTCCATTAAATATTCAAATGATTTTATAAGAGAAGATTGGATTCTAGATTCTATTGTATGGAAACCTTTGGATGAAATGTTTTCGGAGGTTGAATTAGCAATACCACCTTACGAAAGCCATCTTGAAGATATTTGGTGGAATTATTATCCAGAGGGTGGATATCAAGAAGCACATACTCATCAAAATACTTCTACAACATTTTCTGCCGCATATCTATTGGATATTAACGAAGTGAACAATACCATGTTTACTGACCTATCGCAAATGTTTTATTTGCACAAGGAAATTGATACCAAAGAAATGAAAGAGGGAACAGTAATAATTTTTCCAGCAAATCTACTTCACTATGTAATTCCTTCAAAGAAAGAAAGATGTACAATTTCTTTCAATATCTCTACACTGTTTAATTTCTGATCATGAAAACAATCTATTATTATCCAACAGAGTCTGGATTTGGTACAGATGATGAACTGCTTGAACCAGAAAAATCTGTTTTGGCTGATGATAGATTTTCTTTTCCTATTGAATCTGCAATTTTTAGTGCCGATAAAAGAGTATCCTATTACGAATGTCCCGCTTGGTCACACAAAGCAAAAAGAACTTTTATAGTTCGCAGTCCTATTGATATCAGATTTGATTTTGACTTTAGCAAATTTGAAGAAACTGGAGAAATCTTTGTCAATAGTCCTCACATAAGTGGAGATACTTATAATGTATTGACTGGACCAACGTTTGAAAGTCCTAAATGGTATCTAACAGATCCAGAAAAGTTAGTGATGCAATTGACAGCACCTCATTTTCTTTTTTGGACTAAAGAAAAAAACATTTGGATTGAACAAAGAGCATATCCAAATGCATCGGCAAAAAATAACATAACCATAGTTAATGGTTGGTTCAACCTTTCTTCTTGGCCAAGAACAATTTCATTTGCATATGATGTTTATGACACTAGCAAATCTGTAATCATCAAAAGAGGTGATCCAATATATGAAATTTGTTTTTACTCAAATAATATGGATGACAAGTTTCGATTGATAAAAAAAGAACCACCAAAAGATGTCAAATTAAAAATTCATAGAAATATTAACTTAAAGAGATTGAGTCCAATTATGTCTAAGGACTTTATGTTTGGCCAACAAGAAAAAGAATCTAAATGTCCTTTTAGTTTTCTTTGGAAAAACTGACCCCGTTGGTAAGGGTCATTAAATATGCCAACTGGCGAGCCTGAACCCAAAAAGACCCTTGACAACAAGGGTCTTTTTTAGTATTATACATAGGAAGGAATATAAAGAAAGAAATGTTTGAGAATACAAAAACTGCACTGGTTCTTGGTGCAGGTGGATTTATTGGTAGTCACATGGTCAAACGACTCAAGTCCGAAGGATATTGGGTTCGTGGTGTAGATCTTAAATATCCTGAGTTCTCTGATTCAGCTGCTGATGAGTTTGTGCAGGGTGATCTTCGTGATGCAAATTTTGTGCGTCGTGTAATCCAGTTCAAAGGTGAGTTGGGGAATTTCTATAATTCAGTACCTTATCGTGCTATTCGTCCTTTTGATGAGATCTATCAGTTTGCTGCTGATATGGGCGGTGCAGGTTTTGTTTTCACTGGAGAGAACGATGCAGACATCATGCACAACTCATGTAGCATCAATTTGAATGTTCTTGAGGAAGTTCGTAAGCTCAATGAAACTTTCGATGGGGAACCTGCAAATCATGAGTGTGTTCGTCCTGCTCTAGATCAACCTACCAAGATCTTCTATTCTGGTTCTGCTTGCATGTATCCAGAACACAATCAACTAGACCCCGATAATCCCGATTGCCGTGAAGATTCAGCATATCCAGCAAACCCCGACTCTGAGTATGGATGGGAGAAACTTTTCAGTGAGCGTCTCTATCTTGCCTACAATCGCAACCACGGCATTCCTGTTCGGATTGCTCGCTATCACAATATCTTTGGCCCTGAAGGGACCTGGGACGGTGGAAGAGAGAAAGCGCCAGCTGCAATCAGCCGTAAGGTTGCTTACCTACCAGAGACAGGTGGAGCTATCGAAGTGTGGGGAGATGGTCTACAGACTCGTTCCTTCTTGTACATTGACGAATGCATTGAAGCAACTCGAAGATTGATGGACTCAGACTTTATGGGACCAGTGAACATTGGCTCAGAAGAAATGGTGACTATCAATCAACTGGTTGAGACTGCGGCCAAGGTTTCTGGTAAGGTCGTTCAGAAGATTTACAAACTCGATGCTCCTCAGGGTGTACGTGGTCGTAATTCCAATAACGATCTGATTCGTGAAAAACTTGATTGGGATTACTCTCAGACTCTAGAAGATGGCATCCGTAAGACATATGAGTGGATTGAGGAGCAAATTAATGCAGCGCGTAAAGTTTAATCTTGTAGGAGATACTTTTACCCATTTAACAAATGGTAATAAAGGATATTCCGTTCATGGTAAAGAATCGAAATATGTTGAATGGGTAAAGGATGGTGGAGAGGCTACATTTTATATTGATAGCACTCTCCCTTGGGCATGGATAGATCCAAAACCAGGACCAAAGTACGCTTGGCTCCTAGAGTCACGATATATTACACCACAAATTGTGGATGCAGTAAAGATCAATCCAAAACAATATCTGGATACATTTGATGCAATCTTTACTCACAATCAAGAGTTGCTTGCAATTGATCCAAAGTTCAAGTGGTGTCCCGCACAGGGTTTCTGGATTAAAGAACCCAAGATTTATGAGAAATCAAAAATGATTTCTATGATCGCATCTAATAAAAGAATGTGCAAAGGACATGCAACTCGTCTTGAATGGGTTGAAAGGCTAAAAGATCAGGTTGATCTTTATGGTCGGGGATTCAACGAAATCCTTCACAAAGAAGAAGGACTATGTGACTACATGTTCTCAGTTGCGATTGAGAATGGACAATATGAAACCTATTTCACTGAAAAACTTCTAGATTGTTTTGCCACAGGAACTATTCCAGTTTATCTTGGAGCTCCTGATATTGGAAAATATTTCAATAAAGATGGTATAATTGATCTTACTGATGAGTTCTATATTTCAGACGAACTCTATCACAGTAAAATGGAAGCAATCAAAGATAATCTAGAGATTGCTAAAAAAATGGAAGTCCTAGAAGACTTTATCTACCTTACTTATTTTTGCTAATCATGGGACAAATTAATCATCCAGTCAAACTAAAACAAATGCTTGAGGCATTTAATATCAAAAACTTTGTTGAGAGTGGAACTGGTGACGGTTCTAGTATGGATAAAATTCTACTCACCGAAATGGTAGATAATTCATATGGTGTAGAGCTAGATGATGAACTCTACGAGAATCTAGAAAAAAAATATGATGGACTCGATTACGTTCATCTGTATAAGGGATATACAGAGGATCGTTTTGCAGAGGTTCTGAGTGACCTGGATGATTCTCCCACCCTCTTTTGGTTAGATGCACATTTTCCTGGTGCTGATTATGGCCCTGCAGGATATGGTGAAGAACCAGACATTGATAAGCGTCTTCCTATGGAGAAAGAACTCCGTATCATGAAGGAAAACAGAGATCTATCTAAAGATGTGATCTTTATGGATGACCTAAGAATCTATGTTGATCGCGAATTCACAGCAGGTAACTGGGCCCAAAGGAAACTGTATGGTGCCGATGGGTATGATTTTGTAGAAGAGATTATTGGTGATACTCATGTTCTCATTGAACATCTTGCTGATCAAGGATATCTCCTAGCATTCCCAATTGGTACTACGGAAGAACAAATTGTAGAAATTGCTCAACTATGAAAGCAAATGTAATTGTTCTCCAGCAAGGTGGGCTGGGGGACATCTTTTTTATTCAGAAACTTTGTAAAGATCTTTCTAAAAGTTACAATGTATATCATCCAGTCACACATGAAATGTGGAATTCTGGAGTCAATCAATTAATCACCAATGAAGTTGTATGTGGGCCTAACATCGATCTTCCCACAGAAAATGTCATGTTATATGATTGTTCCAATCAACCAAAACCAAATGGTTCTGCTGACATCATGACATCAAAGTATGCTTCTTCTGGTGTTGGTTGGTATGATTGGAGAGATTATTTTACATATAAACGTGATCATGAAAGAGAGAATCAACTAAAAGAAAGGTTGGGTATCAAAGATGGTGAACCATTTATTTTTGCAAACAAGTGGTACAGTTTTCGTAAACCACATGAAGGTGTTGAGTTAAGTATTCCAGAAGATTATGATGGGAAAGTCATTTGGATGGATACAGATCTAACTCCAAGCGTATTTGATTGGTGTTGGATTCTTGAAAATGCAGAGCAAATTCACATTGTAGATACCTGCCTAAATTATATTGTAGACACTCTTAATATCAAAGCAGATACACTTATCTGTCACCCAAGACATTACAAAAATACAGAGGAATGTGTTGGAAAACTATTCAATGCACCTTGGCAATGGGTAGATTATGAGAGATGGTTGTGGCGTGAAAAAGTTCCTCAGGAGTTAGAATGAAAACAGGATTAATTTATCAACCATGTGGTCTTGGGGATATTCTTTTCCTACAAAAAGGGGCACATTATATTCAAAATGAACTTGGATATAAAGTATATTGGCCTGTCATTCATGAATTCAAATGGTTAAAGGATTATATTCCGCATTTTGAGTTTGTTTCCTGGGGTGATGATGAGAATCCAGTAAATGGAAGTACACAACCAATCCCAGAATCCTGTCAGTTTCCATATAAGGAACGATATATTCATGGGGCACCAACCAAAATGGAGGACGATTTATTCTTCTTTCAAGGATTTGGTGATTATCACCCAATCATGAAAGGTAAGTATGATAATCTAGGCCTTGATTGGAAAGACTGGAGAGAGTATATTGATTTCAATAGAAATATTGAAAAAGAAAAAGAACTATACTATAATGTCCTTGGATTAAAGGATGATGATGAGTTTGTATACGTGAATCGTCTGTGGTGTACACGTCCAAAGTTAGAATTCTTTCCACATATTCCTGCAGACTCTCAGAGTTATGGTGGATATAAAGTGGTTGAGAATCAAATCATTCCTGGATATTCTCTCTTTGACTGGTGCATGGTTTTTGAAAGAGCATCAGCTGTATTCATGATTGAAACAGCAATCAATTATCTTCTTGAATCGCCTCAACTCTTTGATACTATGTCAAAGAAACCTTTGTTCCTCTGGCACAGATGGGGAGATTGGTCACAAGTTCGTTATCTATTTAATTTACCCTGGAGATATCAATGATCGAAACTATTGAATTTCAAAAAAAATGGTATCCTAAGTTTCAAACTGAAGGAAATGCATCTCAATTTGCTATTCCATTTGCACTACATGTTTGTAAAGGACTGGGATATGATATTGGTTGTATGAAAAAAGAATGGGCTTTCCCAAATGCCCAACCTATCGACATTGACTTTGATGATCCATGGGATGCTAATAATCTTCCTGAAGGTGTTCGTCCAGATTATATTTTTTCTAGCCATTGTTTGGAACATGTTCCCGATTGGGTTGCCACCATGGACTATTGGTATGAAAGACTAAAGACTGGTGGAACTCTGTTCTTATATCTTCCAGACTTCAGTCAAAGATATTGGAGACCTTGGAATAATTATAAGCATAAGCATGTATTCACTCCTGAAATTATTCAGGCTTATATGTTTGATCGTGGATATAAAAATATTTTCGTATCTGGTGTAGACTTGAACAATGCATTCATGGTAATGGCTGAGAAATGAAACTAAAACCAAAAGTTATCTTTGTGAATGGATGTTTTGATCTGCTTCATCCAGGACACATCAAAATGTTTCAAACTGCAAGAAGTCTTGGTGATAAGTTAATTGTTGCTATTGACTCTGACAGAAAAATCAAAGAAATGAAGGGTATTTCCAGACCAATAAACCCAGTCTTGAATCGTAAAATTATCCTCGAATCAATTCGATACATAGATGAAGTTATCGTTTTTGATAGCAAAGAAGAATTACAAGATATTGTAAAACGGATAAAACCTGATATAATGATGGTTGGATCTGATTGGAAAGGTAAGGAAGTAGTAGGTTCTGATTATGCAAAAGAAGTTAGATTCTTCGACCGAATTGGTGACTACTCTACAACCAAAATCGTTGAGAGTATTATTGATCGGTGAATCATGTCAAGATGAATATCACTATGGCGAGTGTCGCAGGCTGAGTCCTGAGGCACCCGTTCCTGTTTTTGACTGGAATTGTACCAAAGTGTTTCCTGGAATGGCAACAAATGTTAAAGCAAACATTGAAGCCTTTGGATGTAAAGTTGATTTCATTTCAAATAATCCAGAAGAGTTGCTTAAGAAAAGATATATTGATGATAGATCTGGACAACAACTCTTGAGAGTTGATTCTGGAAAATTAGTAAGTCAACCACTAACAGAGTCGGACTTCTACAAAAAGTGTGGAAGAATCCCAAATGGTTTGAATTATTATGATGCAATCATCTTTTCTGATTATGAAAAGGGATTAATTCCTTGGGATGTGGCAAATCTAATTTGCTCCAATTATACGGGAAAGATATTTGTTGATTCTAAAAAAAATGATCTTACTTGCTATGAAAATGCATTTCTAAAGATCAATGAATTTGAAGAAGAGGGAGCATTAGCCTGGTCAGAAAATTCTGAGGTTATTGTGACTCTAGGGAAAGCAGGTGCAAAGTGGGGGAACTCATATTTTCCTGCACCTAAAGTTGATGTCTATGATGTCACTGGAGCTGGAGATGTTTTCCTTGCAACCTTTGCAGTTCTTCATACATCTGGTGAAACGGTTCAATCATCAATTAAAAAAGCAATCTTGATGGCATCTAAATCTGTACAACACTCTGGTACATATCAGTTAAATAAAAATGATATTGGTGAAATACTATGAAAGTATTAAATTTTTTAAGACCTGAAAATGGACTCACAGAAGATCCTCTTTATTATCTGAACTTTGAAAAGTATGAAGGTGTGGCAAGAGATTGTTATCTCTTCATGGCCGACTTTTATAAAGATCTTTATTCGGGTCGCTATGATGATAAGGAGAAAGTGGTTCTCACTCTAGAAGAACCAAATTTTTGTGTTGCACCAGGAGATAAAGTAAAACTCCATGAAGTGGCAGATAAGATTCTTACAATCTGTCCATATACTGCAGAACTTTTTGATAATAGAGAGTTTGTATTCTTCCCATTCAGTGAAGATTGGATTCCTCCAGCATCAGAAAAGATAATTGATGTTTCTTACTTTGGTAGTATGCCTAAGGCTGTTCCTTGGGAAAGTTATATCAAGAATGTATTCACAAGATATAATTTTAGGTTTGGACATTACAGCATGGGAAATGTTCCCAGATGTTCTTATGCTGATAAGATGATGATGTATGCGGCAACCAAAGTCGCTGTTGTTCATGGTCTGTGTAATATTAATCCACAAACTGCAGAACGATATTATAATTTTCCCTATGGTGATCTGAACGCAGCATTTAGTCAACTGGATAAAGGATGGGCCCCTCAGATTAAATCAAGAATGTTTGAAGCAGCATTCGCACGTTGTGTGATTCTATGTCAGAAGGATCCTTGGAATCCGATTGAAAAATTCTTTGAACCAGAAAAAGATTTTCTGTATTTTGAGGACGAAGAAGATCTTAAGAAAATATTAAATCATGTGGTCAATAACTATGATGAATTTGACCAGATGAGAGAAAACGCTTATAATAAGGCGGTGAATAATTACACAACTAAGCATTTTGTTGAGAAGTTTCTGAAATGAAAAAATTTATCGTAACAACCACAATCAATAAGCCCACACGGGCAACCATGAACTTCTCTGCGATGCCTGGGTGGACCCTGGTGGTCGTTGGAGATAAAAAGACCCCACATCACCTATACAAAGAATTAAACTGTGTGTACCTGTCTCCAGACATGCAGGAGCACGGTTGGAAAGAGCTATCGGACACTATTGGTTGGAATAGCATTCAACGTAGGAATATTGGTTTTGTTTATGCATATGAACAGGGTGCCGATGTTATTGCAACCGTAGATGATGATAATATCCCCTGTGAAGATTGGGGAAAGGATCTTCTAGTTGGTAAGACCATTGAGATGGATCTATATGAATCTCCAACCGAAGTATTCGATCCACTATCTGTTACAAACTATCCAGAACTATGGCACCGTGGATTTCCAATTCAACAGGTTCCACATCGTCGCGATACAAGATATGTTGGAAAAGATGAACGCAAGGTTCTAATTCAGGCTGATCTATGGGATGGTGATCCTGACATTGATGCAATGGCACGTCTGTCAATGAAACCATGTGTCAAGTTCAATGTTGAGAAACCATATGGTTCTAACTGTATCTCACCATTTAACAGTCAGAATACTTTCTTGGCCCGTGAAGTGATTCCATACTATACTGTTCTTCCTCATGTTGGTCGTATGGATGATATTTGGGGTGGTTATATCGCACAACTTAAGTTCCCTCAGAGTGTTGTATATAACAAAGCATCTGTCTATCAAGATCGTAATGTACAGGATCTTGTGACTAACTTAGAGAAAGAGATTATCGGTTATCGTTATACTCAAGATCTTTTATACAATCTGAATCTATGGAAGCAGTATGTTCCTCAGGAAACTGTTGACTTCTATGAGGCATATCGGAGGTGTTTCAAGTGATGCGTTATGTCATTGACATTGATGGTACAATCTGTTTTCCTGGTGCTGGTGAAGGCCGATATAGTCATGCTATTCCTAGATTCGATAGAATCAAGGTAATAAATAAACTATATGATGAAGGGCATTATATTGTCTATTTGACTGCTAGAGGTATGGGTAGATTTGACAACTCTCGCGAATTGGCAGAGAAAGAATTCTACAACTTTACGGACTCCCAATTAAAATCTTGGGGGTGCAAGTATCATGAACTTCATCTAGGTAAGCCATCTGGCGATCATTACATTGACGATAAAGGAATGAATGCAAATGACTTCTTCTCCTGAAGACCCCATTAAATTTGTATCAAAGGGATGGGGCTATGAAAAATGGTTGGCAAATAGTTCTTTATATTGTGGAAAAATCCTTTGGTTTGCCAGAGGAAAACAGTGCTCCTGGCACTATCACAATGTAAAGGACGAAGTTTTTTATGTACATAGTGGAAAACTTATGGTATACTATGGTTGGAAAGATAGTATTGATCTAGCCGATGTCACCATCCTACAAAAAGGTGATAAGTTTCATGTTCCAACTGGAATGAGGCATAGAATGTATGCCATGGAAGATACTGAAATGTTTGAGTTTTCTACCGAGCATTTTGATGAAGATAGTATTCGTATTGAACCAGGAGACTGATGACAATTAGTTATAATAGATTGGGATCTAATGGTCGTTTAGGCAACCAGATGTTCCAATATGCAGGCCTTCGTGGTATTGCAAAACAGAATGGATATTCTTGGGTAATTCCACCACCCGATAGTTATGGTGACTCAAATTATGGTCTTTTTGACTGTTTTGAAATGAGCACCGTCACCAAACAAAACCTTGGATATAAACAAGGTGTGCAAAATGTAGCCACTGGGTGTTTTCATTTCAATGAAAACTTTTTTAATGGTTGCCCAGATAATGTAAATCTACATGATTACTTCCAGACGGAAAAGTATTTTAAAAATGCTGAAGAAATTATCCGTAAAGATTTTACATTCAAAGAAGATATTCTAAAACCATGTGAAGAAATTATTTCTCAGTATGAGAATCCTATTTTTCTTCATGTTCGTCGTGGTGATTATGTCAGACAACCAGAAAACCATCCTGTCTGTCCTATCTCATATTATGAGAAGGCCCTAAAAGAATTTCCAGATGATGTTTCTGTTTTTGTATTCTCTGATGATCTTGAATGGTGTAGATCAAACTTTACCGATGATCGATTTTTGATGTCTGAAGGTAATATGTTGTATGAACATACATCAGATACTAACGATGGTAGAGTTCAATCATGGGTTCCTTATTATGATCTTTGTATGATGAGTCTTTGCTCTGGTGCTATCATTGCAAATAGTTCCATGAGTTGGTGGGGTGCATGGTTGCAAAATGGTAGAGGTAAAGTCATTGCTCCCAAGCCTTGGTTTGGACCTAGATACAATGATTACGATATGAGTGATCTTCTTCCCGAATCGTGGATTGAAATGGAGGTTTAATGGACTTAACATATATCATGCCCTGTCGAATTGAATCGGAGGACAGGCTAAAAAATATTATTACTTCTGTAAGTTATCTTCTTAGAACTTTTCCAAAAGCAAAAGTAATTGTAAAGGAAGTTGATACTCGTTCAACCTTTAAGTTTAGAGCACTTCCTGAAATTAAAAAGATTGTTCCAACTGACAATCTGACTCATGTCTTTGAGGAGAGTTCTGATAATCTATTTCATAAGACTAGAATCTTAAATGATCTCATTCTTATGACGGATACTAAAGTTGTCTGTAGTCATGATGTTGATGTTGTATATCCAATTTCATCACATTTATCTGCATATGAAGCGATAGTAAATGATCAGATTGATGTTGTGTATCCTTATGGATGTGGGGTATGGCAATATCAAGTCAACTATCCCATGGAAGTGTTTGAGAAATTTATTAACTCTGGCCACAATTTAGATGTCATTTCAGATCAGTGTAGGACAGAATCTTCGACGATTGGATGGACTCAATTTTATAATAGAGAATCTGTCATCAAAGGTGGTCTATGGAATGAAGAATTTATTTCCTGGGGTGCTGAGGACTGTGAATTCTATTATAGATTCAATGCTTTAGGATATAGAGTTGGTAGAATTGATGGCCCTATCTGGCATTTTGAACATGGCAGAACTCATAATTCTCATTATAATAATCCAAAGTTTATGGAGAATCACCAACTCTGGCAGAGACTTAGAAATACTCCAAAGGAACAACTAGTTTCATATTATCAAAATGTACCATACCTGAAGAATCGAAATGCTAGCGTTTAATCATCTAGGACAACTCGGTAGACTTGGAAATCAGATGTTCCAATATGCCTCATTGAGAGGCATTGCTGCTAGAAGAGGATATGATTTTGGTATTCCAAAATCTAATTTTGAAAATGAGTGGTATGAACATCAACTCTTTGAAGTCTTTGAACTACCACACCTACCAAAGTCCAATATTGGAATGTTGGATATGGGCCATGCTCCCTTTGCAAAAGAAAGGGGATTTGAATTTGATGAACTTCTTTTCAATCAATGTCCCAATGATGTTTCTTTATGGGGATTCTATCAGTCCGAAAAATATTTCAAACATATTGAAGCAAGTATTAGAGAAGACTTTACTTTCCGAGAAGAGATTCGTACTCCCTGCCAAGAAATCTTTCAATGGGATAATCCAATCTCACTTCATGTAAGAAGAACCGATTATCTTCAGAACAGTGGCAATCATTATAATTTGGGTATGGATTATTACGAAAAGGCCCTGAATGAATTTGAACCAGATCGTCAGGTTCTTGTCTTCTCTGATGATCCACAATGGTGTGTAGAACAAAAATTGTTTGAGGATGATAGGTTCTGTATCTCTGAAACCAATGACAATCGTCTTGATCTTTGCCTAATGTCAATGTGTAAGACACATATCATTGCCAACTCATCATTCTCATGGTGGGGTGCATGGCTATCTGGATCCGATGATGTTATTGCACCAATGAAATGGTTTGGTCCAAACAATAAAGATAAATCTCTAACAGATTTGATCCCTCAAAACTGGAAGCAATTGGATTCTAATTGATATGGATAAGAATAAATCAACTTTTAAACTGAAGGGAATTCCTCAGATTTATTATATCAACCTTGATGATAAGGAAGATCGTCGTAGGTATATGGAGGGTCAGTTTGAATATTGGGGTATTGAAAACTATACCAGAATTTCAGCTTGCGATGGTCGTGATGATGATCTAAGTAGCATTCTCACAGGTCGTTACCCAGAGAATATGAGTTCTGGTGAAATTGGATGCACAACTTCCCATCTTAAGGCCTTAAAGCAATGGCTTGAGACCAGTGATGATGATTATCTAATCATGATGGAAGATGATTGTGATCTTGAGTGTGTTAGACATTGGGGATTCACATGGAAACAATTTGAATCAAAACTCCCATATGACTTTGATGTTATTCAATTAGCAATCATCAATCCACAGCAAGTCACTGTGCGACTCCATAAGAGGTTTGTAAATGATTTTTCGACTGCCTGCTATTTAATTACCAGACACCATGCTCAGAAACTCGTAAAACTTCATTGTAGAGATGACAAGTTTAAATTGGATCAAGGTGTTAAACCAAGAGCAGTAGCTGATGATTTGATTTATAACTCTGGAAATACATTTGCTATTCCTTTGTTTCTATACAAGATTGATCTTGGGTCAGATATCCATGACATTCATATTGATGTATTCCATAAAGGGAGTTATAATGGACTCTGGGATTTTTGGAAAACTTCATCGTCCCAAATAGAAGACTGGAACCCATTCTTTGAATATGATCCGTTCTATGGCACACTTCCACCAGAACAAAATTCTTGACAAAACTTTAGATTTGCTATATACTCTTTGTAACAGTTCTTTACAAATCATTATGACTGTAACAAAAAACGAGTTCGGGCAAATCAATATGTTTGCCAAAGAACCTTCCATGTATATGACTAAAGAAGATCTTGATCGCTATGGTATTGAACCATATGCCGAGAAAGCAGAGAAGGCAAATGGTCGCTGGGCTATGCTTGGGATTATTGCTGGTTCTATTTCTTATGCTCTGACTGGAAATTTGTTCTTTGGTATTGTATAATGGCCGAGTCCATCTTCACCATTACCAGTATTTCATTCTTTGTTCTACTGGCAATTTCTGTTGAAAAACTTTGCGAAACTTACTGATGACTATCTACAGTATTACTCTCCAATCTCCCGATGGCACCGAAACTAAAATCGAGTGTCCTGATGATCAGTACATTCTTGAGGCAGCTGAGGAGGCTGGTGTTGATCTTCCTTCTTCATGCAAAGCAGGCGCTTGTAGTGCTTGTGCAGGGAAACTTATCTCTGGCACCGTAGACAATGAGGAGCAATCTTTCCTTGATGATGATCAAGTTGAAGAGGGTTGGGTCCTGACCTGTGTGGCATATCCCACCAGCGACTGTGTGATTCTCACTGAGCAAGAAGAAAACTTATGATTAATGATATTCCTAAAAGTGATTGGACAAAAAACAAAGATGAGTTTTTTGCCTGGGAAGATAATGGAATCATGGATCGTATCCAAGATTTAATTGAAGCTTTAAACTGGAATAGTGATGATGAAATTGTTGTAGAGATTGGAGGAACTTCGATCTCTGGTATTGATGTTGGTGAAGAGTATAATAAGAAGTGGCAATCACCAATTGGTACTCGTAAAATTAACAAAGATGCATTCATTATCATCAAAAACCAATCTCGCCGCGATTTAACTAAGTCGCAACCAAATCCCGAACTCAAAGGCCATCATGTCAAATAAGTTTTATCTTTTTTCTAAAAAATCCTGTGGTCCATGTGCCTTAGTGGACAAATACTTCAGTTCCATTAAGGTTGATACAAGTATGATCGAAAAGATTGACTTAGAAGACTTTAGTGATGTTCCTATTCCACAGGAAAATCTTGATCTGGCAAAAAAATATGGAGTGACAGCCACTCCTGTTCTTATCGTCACCGATGCTGATGGTATCAAACTAGAAGAAAAAGTTGGTGGTATGGGAATTACTCAGAACATTAAAAGTTTAGTCGAAAAGTATGCCTAATCCAAACCAACTTTATGAAGACATGGAAAAATTAAATGCTCTCTACGAAGAACTTTGTTGGGGGCATGATGATGAATTAGTCTTCACTCACGAAAATGGTAAAGTAGTAATTTACAACAAAACACTGGAGGAAAAACAATGAAATTCGGATGGACCCCTGAGGCTGAGATTCTAAATTCTCGTCTCGCCATGCTTGGTTTCGTCATCGCTGTCGGAACCTATGCCACCACTGGCCAAATTATTCCTGGAGTGTGGTGAACTTGACAAAATGTTCAAGTTAAACTATACTAAATAATGAGTCGTAACCCAATGTTACGAATTACAACAGATGGGAGATCCCTCAACTACTCGGATCAAATCTGTTGACATCACCCCCGAGGGGTGTTATAATTCACAAAGCGATCGGGAGTCGAACCGATCCATCATCTGCGGGTAATCATTCCGCAAGCAAAAAACGAGGTATTTCAAATGATCAAATCTGTATTCGCAGCAACTGCTGCTCTCTCCATGTCCGCTGGTGCTGCTTTTGCAGGTCCCTATGTCAACGTTGAGACCAACGCTGGTTGGGTTGGCGAAGACTACACTGGCGCTGCAACTGATCTGCACGTAGGTTACGAAGGTCCCGTAGGCGAGTCTGCTGCCTGGTATATTCAGGGTGGCCCAACCATCGTTTCTCCTGATGGTGCTGAGTCTGAGACCGAGTTCTCTGGTAAGGTTGGTGCTAGTGTTGCCGTAACTGAGCAACTTGGTATCTATGGTGAACTCTCTGCTATCACCACTCAGCAAGAGTTCGATGATCTAAACGTCGGCGGTAAGCTTGGCGTCAAGTACAGCTTCTGATTCACTGAATCTGTGCTATAATGAGGGGGACTTCGGTCCCCCTTTTTAATGCTTAAAATTATTTTTCATCCAGTCACTCAATTTAATCTTTTGATTGTAGGAATCTTCATTTTAATAGGAGCAGTGCATAATCATGCACATCAAAGGATGGAAATTGATGTTCATGGATATGTTCGACAATATTGTAGAAACAATCTAAAAGTATGTAAATCATATGTTGACAATAACTACTGATTTAGTATCATACATAGTATAGTCCTTTTTTATTATTTCCATGTCTGAATTTCCAAAGGATTGGCGATATGCTCCAGAAAGAATGCAACTTAGGGCTGCAGTATTTCGTGCCTTAAGTCATCATTTAAATGATCACTGTCGAGCAGTTTACGAGTTCTGTCATGACTGGGTAAGTCAAGGCAACACCAACGTAGACAATATCGAATCACACTTCGAAAAATATTTAAGAGAAGTTCATGAAGAATCTGTTTACAAATTGGAAAAATGCCTTGAGCTCAACCCTAATTGGTACTTGCCTATTAGGGATTAATCCAGTACTAGCTGAACCAACCAGGGGTTATTACACCATGGATGCCATGGGTTGTATGATTCTCCAGGAATGTACTGATGGTGTAAAAGAAGTATTTTCTTTATTGGATATTTCTTCTGAATATGAAGATCCAGAAAAGTTTACTACTATTGCTGAAGAATTCAACTACATGTTGATTCTATCCAATCAAGTTGGTATTAAAGTATATCTTGCGGATTCTAAATATTTTCCACCAGGCCACCGTGGTGTTTACCATACGGTTTCTAATAACTTCTATCTGAATAAAGCATTCATGCACAGACCATCTACACTGATGGCCGTTATGAGACATGAAGGATGGCACGCTGCTCAAGATTGTATGGCAGGCAGCATTAATAATAGTTTGATTGCTATTATTATGCCCGAAGAAGATGTTCCTTCATACTGGGCTGAAATTGCAAAAGACACGTATCCAACATCATCACTTCCATGGGAACGTGAAGCGATGTGGGCAGGGCACACAGAGGGCATGACAGCACATGCATTAGAAGCTTGTGCCACAGGTAGGATGTGGGATTTCTATGAACCAACACCGATGACTAGAGAATGGCTTGAGGAGAATGGTTATATTAAATAAATATCATGGCCTCACCTCTTTTTAAATGACAGAATCAAATCTGAAGAAAAAAGAGGATACCAAAAAGGATAACAAGTTTGATTGGGCGGATGAAGGTGTTTCTACCTTTGTCCGCGTTCTTATTTTGGGCTGGTCTGCAGCAATTTTGACTTTAAATTATGTCACTATTCCTGGTGTCCCTCAAAAGAATATCGATCCAACTTTTATTGCCAGCGTTTTTACTGGGACTCTAGCCACATTTGGGGTTGTTCCTGCTAAAAAGAAAGAAGAACCTACTGTAAAAGAGGAGAAGAAAGATGCAAAAGTTGATTAATACTATTGCTCTACTATCTGGTCTTGTATCACTTGGAGTTATTGGTGGTGGAACTTATCTTTACATGAACAAAGATGTAATGATTGAGAATGCTCGCACCAAAGTTACCGAGGAAATTACCAAGACAATTACAGAAGCACTTCCTGGTATGGTGAATTCAGCCATCCCCGAGATGCCATCAATGACTGGTGGTGTTGTTTCAGAATCAACACAATCACCTTTGCCAAATGTAACTGGCGGTGCGATTCCTTTCTGAAAATTACATGAGAAGTGTTAAATAATGAAAATATTAATTGATAGTCATGACTCGGACTGCATACACTTCTCGCACATATAAAAAACAAATCAGAAAAGAAGCAACGGAGCAATTTTTTCTCTTCGTTGCTTTTCATTCTGCTTGGACGGCTATTCTAAACTTTTTTCATGATTAATGGAAATACCAGAGATTAAAATTAGGGAACTGGATATTCCTCAGTGGTCTTTTAATGATCCTTCATACTCATTACCATATGCACCACCAGTTACGGTAAATATAGGTGTACCTATCGTGGACATCCCTGGGTGTGTTGAGGCTCATGAAGCAAACAACAAATCCAAAACTCTTGGAAGTGATGACGAGAGAGGTTTGGTTACGTATTGTGACTCTGGCATTCCCAGTTATAATCCTATTAATTTTGAACCTGAACAGATAGTTCCTACAAGACCTTCTGGGGTAGATACGAGACGAAAAGAAAAACCAGAACCACCAGGACAAGTAGAACTACCTCAGGCAGCACCACCTGCTACTGCTAAGGTGGACTGCCCCACACCAGCACAGCAGGCCAAGGAACCTGTAGGAACATACATTGAGGGGTTCAGAAAGAAGGTAACTGACTACCAGTTAGTTGGCAATCAGTGTATTCAGATTACAGAACCAGTGCCTCTACCAGAGCAGATTGTTGCTGGTCTTCCTAGTCCTGGTGCTGTCATGACCACTGGTGGTATTGCTGTAGTGGCAACAGCATCAGCACTTATGGCAAAACCGCTGGCAGACATCCTACTCAAGGTTGTCAAACCAACGGTCAAGAAAGTTATGAAAAAGATTGCTGCTATCAGGGGGAAGACACCTGAGGTCCTGTCCGTAAGGGACCGCCGAGATCTTCAGCGCGAACGCTCACACGCGATTCGGGTGTTGCGGCAGACTTTGAAACCGAAGGGATAGTATGTCTGTGTGGAGGAATAACACCACCAGGATTTGTTACAACCACATCCGCACACACTTTATAATACGGTGACTTGGGGTGGAAGTAGATACCTTGCTTCATAAGCTCACCACAATTCTTTAGTCTAGCAATTTCAAAATCTAATCTCTTATTAGCAGTTGTTTGTTTCATCAGATCGATGTTAGCAGCAGCTGCTTCTTTACATTGGTCTTGTAGTTTTTTATCTTGTGGTATTGACCAAGTAGCAGAAACTCCAAGAGAAAGATTATAATTATCCTTTTGGCCAGTTCTTACTGGAATACGATAAAGAATATCTCCAGGATTGTCTGGAGCACCATCTTCATCCATATCTCTCATATCATAAACAGGATCCATATAGTATGGATCGTATGGTTTTTGAGCAGATGCAGATCCAGTTATGAATGGGGTAATGTTAAGAGTGGGCCCTTGGCATTGAATACCACCACCATAGGTGTTTGTAATGTATGGTCCCTGAAGAACTTGTATAGCCTGGTTTGTAACACTGCCTGAGGAATTAGCAACAGGAGCAGCAGTAGCAGAGACACCACCAACGGTTTCAGCATGGGAAGGTGTTGCAAAGAACAGTGTAATTATTGCGAGAATATACTTGTTGTGTCTGTTACGCTTTTTATTTCCGTCGTTCTTTGAATTATTGTTTGATTGCTTAAACCAGGACCCATATAAGTTTCTGTATACTGAAATGCAGCCCCTGGTGTCGTCTGAACAAAGTTTGGTCGTGTGTTTAATCCAGTCCATGTTGAAGTCACCCCATTGATATTTGATGAAGAAGATGATGTTGAAGGAGATAATGATCCAGATGCAGAGATACCACTACCAGTTATAGAGTATTGATACCCTGTGTTATAGTCCATCGAGTTGATTGTCTCTGTTATCTTCTGCGTCGTCTCTGTGTGGCTCGTCATTGAACCCTGAGTGAAATTTGGTACAACGGGAACAGCAGTCGCAGAAAGGGGTGCCGATACAATTAGAGCAACGGCACCCACAACTGTAATTTGTTTCATTACCATTTACCATACGTTATTTAACAGTAATTTCAGATACAAATTGGCCAGTAGCAGAAGTACCAGAGCCACCAGCAGTTAGTCCAATAGTGTGAGTACTATCGATAGTACCAGCGAGAGCACCAGCCACGCCACCAGCAGTTGTGGTGACGCTTCCAAATGCGGGTAAGGTTCCAACCACACCGCTAGAAACGGTCGTTCCTGTTGGGATTGCATCTCCTTCAATGAATGATTCGCTAAAAGAGTATGTCCCTGTGCTGGGTGCTGTATAAGATGTTGCTGTATAGTCAACGGCACTTCCTGAACTAAGTGTTCCAAGTCCACCTGGTGTTGTGACAGTAAGATTGCTACCACTTACCGAATAAGTAGAACCAAGACGAGTTGCCTGTGAGGCAGATGCATCAACTGTTAGTTGAACTGAGGAAGAAATTTTATGAGTAATATCGGCATGTGCAGGAGCCGCCATCGCTAACATACTAAGAAGCACAAGTGCTTTTTTCATTCGCTCGTTTTGAGACGCTGGGCTATTTATCCCCATTAGACCCCTTGACAGGTCCTCTGGATTCTGTTATACTAAATAAGTCAATGGGTTAAGAAACGTAACGTTTTTTAATCTATTGTAAACTCTCCGTAAACCGAGACCTCTAGGGAGTCTAAATCACGTCTCTAATATCCGAGCCGGAGGGTGGCACGGAAATACTAATAACTGGTTCGTTCCCCCGAACTTTTACTTAACCCTTTTTCAAATGTCCGCTTCAACTCTTTCACAAAAACAATCGAATACTTGGGAACAGTTCACTGACTGGGTAACTTCCACCAACAATCGTCTTTATGTTGGCTGGTTCGGAACTCTTATGATTCCAACCCTACTAGCTGCTACACTTTGTTTCATTATCGCATTCATCGCTGCCCCACCAGTTGACATCGATGGAATTCGCGAACCCGTTGCAGGTTCCCTTCTCTATGGCAACAACATCATCTCTGGTGCTGTTGTTCCTTCCTCTAATGCAATTGGTCTACACTTCTATCCCATCTGGGAAGCTGCATCTCTTGACGAGTGGCTGTACAATGGTGGTCCTTACCAACTTGTAGTATTCCACTTCCTAATCGGCATCTTCTGCTACATGGGCCGTGAGTGGGAATTGTCCTATCGTCTGGGTATGCGCCCTTGGATCTGTGTTGCTTACTCCGCTCCTGTTGCTGCTGCTTCTGCTGTCTTCCTCGTCTACCCCTTTGGTCAGGGATCTTTCTCTGACGGTATGCCTCTCGGCATTAGTGGTACTTTTAACTTCATGCTTGTTTTCCAGGCAGAACATAACATCCTGATGCACCCCTTCCATATGCTTGGTGTGGCTGGTGTCTTCGGTGGTTCACTATTCAGTGCAATGCACGGTTCACTAGTTACATCTTCACTAGTTCGTGAAACCACTGAGAACGAGTCCCAGAACTATGGTTACAAGTTCGGTCAAGAAGAAGAGACTTACAACATTGTTGCTGCTCATGGATACTTTGGTCGTCTAATCTTCCAATATGCATCCTTCAACAACTCCCGTTCACTTCACTTCTTCCTCGCTGCTTGGCCTGTTGTAGGAATCTGGTTCACTGCTCTTGGTGTTAGCACCATGGCATTCAACCTCAACGGTTTCAACTTCAACCAGTCCATCATGGATAGTCAGGGCAAAGTCCTGAACACCTGGGCTGATGTCCTCAACCGTGCCAACCTCGGCATGGAGGTAATGCATGAGCGTAATGCTCACAACTTCCCTCTTGACCTCGCTGCTGCTGAGTCAACTCCTGTTGCACTCACCGCACCTGCTGTTGGTTGATACTCGTAATCTTAATAAGAGTCATTTATTAGGAAAACAACTAAGGGACCTTCGGGTCCCTTTTTCATCTACTATGATAGACGACAATACACCTTACAAACTGAGGGAGATTATCATGGATACTTACCCTCAACTATTCTGGTTAAAAAAAGAAAAGGAAAAAACTAATGGTCGCAAGCACACTAACACAACAACAAACAAGGGGGTGGTTTGATGTACTCGATGACTGGCTTAAGCGTGATAGGTTCGTTTTTGTTGGTTGGTCAGGTCTTCTTCTGTTCCCTACTGCTTACCTGGCACTGGGCGGTTGGCTCACTGGCACAACGTTCGTCACAAGCTGGTACACTCACGGGATTGCTTCTTCGTATCTTGAGGGATGTAATTTCCTTACTGCTGCTGTATCAACTCCTGCTGACGCTCTCGGACATTCCCTACTTCTTCTATGGGGTCCAGAAGCTCAGGGAGATCTCGTCCGCTGGTTCCAACTTGGGGGACTCTGGGCTTTTGTGGCGCTCCACGGTGCCTTCGCTCTCATAGGTTTTATGCTCAGGCAATTTGAGATTGCCAGACTCGTAGGGATTAGACCATACAATGCGATTGCTTTCTCTGGCCCGATTGCTGTCTTTGTCAGCGTTTTCCTTATGTACCCTCTCGGGCAATCTAGTTGGTTCTTTGCCCCCTCGTTCGGGGTTGCGGCCATCTTCAGGTTCCTCTTGTTCCTCCAAGGTTTCCACAACTGGACGCTCAATCCCTTCCATATGATGGGTGTTGCTGGTATATTGGGAGGAGCACTGCTCTGTGCTATTCATGGTGCTACTGTAGAAAACACTCTATTTGAAGATGGTGAACAAGCAAACACTTTCAAAGCATTTGAACCGACTCAGGAAGAAGAAACTTATTCCATGGTTACGGCTAATCGTTTTTGGTCACAAATTTTCGGTATTGCGTTTAGCAATAAGCGTTGGTTGCATTTTTTCATGCTGTTTGTTCCTGTTATGGGTCTTTGGACTTCTTCCATCGGAATTATCGGACTCGCACTCAACCTTCGTGCATACGATTTTGTTTCTCAAGAATTGAGAGCAGCAGAGGATCCAGAGTTTGAAACTTTCTATACGAAAAACATTCTTTTGAATGAAGGTCTTCGTGCCTGGATGGCACCAGTAGACCAGCCCCATGAGCAGTTTGTATTTCCAGAGGAAGTTCTTCCGAGGGGCAACGCACTCTAACCTTTAATAAGGATTTCTCTTATTAAAAGAAAACGGTTAAACCTTTAATAAGACCACCTCTTTTGACAGGGGTGGTTTTTTATTGTATAATACTCTTATAGTCAATCAGTCACTATGAGTATTCCCAATTTCAAAACCAAAGACGACTGGCAAGAGTTTCTCAACATCTTTGATGATCAATGGCAATGTAAAAAAGCAATGCTAGATCGTGTCAAGGATGACATCTTCCCTGGCTTTAAGTGGCACTCAATCAAACCAAAGTCCATTGAAATCATCAATGACATTGTATCCAATCTTGTGTATGAGGTAGAGCGTCAATTCAAAGAGACACACCAGGACTACAAGACTGAGGATGATGAACTCTTTATTCCTTATCGTTCATTCAAAGAGAATGTAACAGAAGCACTCAAAGAAGCATTGGAGAGTCAGAAAGAATGATCACGTTTATTAATTACGCAACCTCATTCTGGTCCGTTGTGGTAATGAATTGTATTCAACCAGTTAATTGGCAATATTGTTATCGTATTGATGAATGGTTGATACCAGATTTACGTCAGGGAATCGAAATATATCTTGATAGAAATCTTGATTTTTTATATAAAAATGAGAAAGAATACCTAGATAATATAGCCGAATAATCTTTTATGAAGGTTTTTATCGCACTACTCACAACACTATTTCTTGCACTTCCTGCATGGGCTGTTGACGTTCAAATGGGTTACGATGGTAATCTTGTTTTTGAGCCTGCTGAAGTCACTATTAGTGCTGGTGAGTCAGTTCATTTTATTAATAATATGCTTCCTCCTCATAATGTAATCGTGGAGGATCATCCAGAGTTGGGACATGAAGGTCTCGCTATGTTACCAGGTGAAGACTTTGAAGTTGCATTTCCTGAAGCAGGTGACTATACTTATTGGTGCGGCCCTCACAAGGGAGCAGGTATGGTTGCAGTAGTACATGTGGAATGACCGAAGAAGAAAGGAAAGAGTTTTACAAGTCGTTGAGAGAAAAGGTATACGATCTTCGGATAGCATACCTTTTTGAAGAACCATGTCCACTTTATGAACCAGACGAGGATGATGAGCACTTTTAACAAATGAAAAAATACATCATTATCGTCGAAGGAAAACAACACGTCATTTATTCTAGAGCTAGCGAATGGTTTATTACCGAATCATTCTTTGCACATAAAACAAATCTTGCAAACTACACAGTAAAATGGAAATTTCACAACTAGTGATATTAATGTTTCCTATTATCTTTGGACTTCTCATATTTTTTATTGCTACCCTTTTTGACTAATGATGCTATTCGTTCGCCATGTTATGCAGAATTCATGGTCTCTAGGATTCATGTCATTTTTTCTTGTATTTGTACCCATTATGGGTATGTGGGCTGTCCATAAATATGGGTGGCAACATTGGGAACCATTCCGTGAATCTCATACTCCGCCCACTGAATGATATAAACGATCCAACATGGAGTGTAATTATCTCTATAATCATTCTCCTTATTGGAGTTGGTTACGTGGTAGTACAAGTTCTAAACTATGATGAAGGATAATACCAATGCCCAGATCAAGACTCTCAAAAATTGATATTCTTCCAAGAATATACAAACTAAAAACCGCATTATATGATGGAAAACACCACGATAAAGGTGGTGAATGGCACGATGGATATCATGAAGCTTTAAATGATATTCTAGATATGCTTGACGAATTCAGTTCCTAATGTTATAATTTTTCCCCCATGAAGTACACGCACAATTATATGAAAATTTTTCTTGATACAGCAGATACAGAATTAATCAATCATTATTATCGAACTGGTTTGATTGATGGTGTCACCACTAATCCAACTCTGATTATGAAAAGTGGTAAAAATCCAGAAGATGTCTATCAAGAAATCAAAGATATTGGCATCAAAGATATCAGTATGGAAGTTGTTGGCGATGAAGGCCAAATGTATTGTGAGGGTAAACGCCTTTATGAAAAGTTTGGTAATGTTGCCACAATTAAAGTACCTTGTACCCGTGAAGGACTTGCTGTTTGTAAATCACTTTCTGATCAAAACATCAAGGTCAATGTAACTCTCATCTTTAGTGCTGCTCAGGCAGTTCTTGCCGCTAAGGCTGGTGCGACTTATGTTTCGCCATTCGTTGGCCGTCTTGATGATCAGTCTGTTGCTGGTCTTGAGGTTGTACGTTCCATCTCTGAACTCTATCGTATTCATGGAGTAAAGACTCAGGTTCTTTCTGCATCAATTCGTAGTGTTCAACGTGCGATTCGTTCTTGGTATAATGGTGCTCAGATCTGCACGATGCCACCTAAGGTATTTGATCAGATGTATGATCACATTCTAACCGATAAGGGTTTAGAGATCTTTGACAAGGATTGGAAAGAGGTCCAAAACCAAATTTAGCTTTTTATTCCAAAAAGTCGGGAAAAAAAATCTCTGGCTTTTTTTGTTCTGTAGGGTTTTTTAAAAAATGACTAAAGGATTTGATATTGACAACATTGACATTGAGATTCCAAAACAGGATCTTACCCGTTTGGTGAAGAAATACAAGAAATTGAAGAAATACCAAAAATCTAATCTCCATGCCATTGAAAAGTTGAGTGGTAAAAACACCATAATCGACCGTTTGATCGAAGAATCAGAGAATTTCGACATGGGTTGACTAAATAAGGTATGAGGGTCTATAATAGGCCTGTCGTTCATCTGGGAAACCAGACGCAAGTAAGTCGCGGAACGGAGCGTTCATCCTATGATTGAACTTTTTCTTATGGCGAATTTACGACAACCAAACCTAACTTGTGTTCAAGTTAGGGAAATAGCAGAGACCGTAATGGAATCTGATATTCCTGAAAAAAACAAGAAAAGAGTCTTGTCTAATTTGTTTGGTCGTCATATGGCGCTTAAGTGTCTCAAGAAATAGGACGCAAACGACTGAAGGAACGGGAAAACGGATCCTGCTACGGCAGAGAAGGTTAACTTTCCATTTTTTCAGGAGTCAATCATGAACACACTTCAAATGATCAAAAAGCAGATTGATAAAGCTGCTGCTCTACATGACGCACAAATTCTCCACACTTCTTATCGTGGTGTTGAGTATGATGTATGTCATGCAAATGAGGAAACTCACGGCACTTTCTGCTATCGTGGTCGTACTTACGTTAAGTAAGCCATGGAAGCACTACAAATTACTGGGATCTTATCCCTAGGTTGCATTGCATTCATGTCTTTGCTTTATGG
>Ga0208149_1000008_pt1 | contig 83138 bp, 79 predicted proteins | sample DEB08_DNA_15_FD_184533 | JGI IMG/M metagenome (GOLD analysis project Ga0208149, IMG submission 184533) | Aqueous microbial communities from the Delaware River and Bay under freshwater to marine salinity gradient to study organic matter... | ecosystem: Environmental > Aquatic > Marine > Coastal ... | reverse complement strand
GAATTGCAAATGCAAGTGTTGCTGGTCTACCAGGAATGTATCTCATTACTGTTTTGGTCTGTCTGACAACCTTACTACCAGCAGTAGAACCAACTTCCATAACCACATTACTGGAAGCAGGATTATGAGTAGCAGTTCCAACACCAACTACACTTTCATCCCAAACATCAGTCTCCTTACCATACTGGAAAGTATTGAAGAAAACTGTTTGGAAAGGAGCAACCTTTAATCTGTTATTGTCAGAAAACTGAGGTCTCCAGTCTGTCTGGTTTCCCCAGTGATCTGCAATGTTGTAAACCTCAAAAAGACTTCTCTCTTGATTCAAGAAGTCTTGTGTAGTCTTATTCCACTGAGCCATAATTTCAAATCCAGTCTAATTTTCCAGGATGATATCTTTTAGACGATGTGATATTCACATTACCAGTTTGTACTGGATAAATGTTTTGTACAATCGCTCCAGGATATTCACCTTGAAGTTGCTCAGCTAAACCTTTATTTGATGGTAAAGATTCTGCTGTAAACTCTAATCTATGTAGTGAACCATTCCACATGATATCGGCAACATAACTCTCACCAACCCTTTGAGGTTGTGGCTCAGAGTTCATGTATAGATTTCCATTAAAGTCGCCAGAGATATTGACGCTTTCGGATAGAAATTGTTGAAAGGATTTCATCAGCAGTTCCAGGCTCTAAGGGACTTATTGATTCTGCTATCGGGATCGTTAGCAGTTTTGGCAGAGGTAAGTTTGCTCTTCATACCTTTCATTCTTGCACAGAATGATGCTCTTCTCTTATTACCAACCTTCTTGGAAGGTGCTTTAAGATCAGATCCAGGATTTTCTCTTTCGTAGGACTTACGTCCCTTTTCATTTAGGCCACCTTCTGGATTCTTACCAGACTTTTTAGTCCAGGCAGCACCCTCAACCATCTCACCTTCAGTTTCATAACCAGCCAATTGTGTGGTTGCTTTTTTCTTTGCTTGAGTGCGCCGGCCGCCAGTTCTGATAGCATCAAGTAGTTTACGTGTTGCGTCTACTTCTGTTGAACCTGCTGTACCTCTATTAATATCGTCTTTATTTCCTTGATTATATCCAAGGGGAGAGGCCTCTGCCATAAATTTTCCAAAAGATTTGGCACCCTCAACCTGAACTAGGGGTTCATTCTCAACACGATCTCTTTCAAAATAGTTAACAAGAATTGCATCGGGATATACTTTTCTGAGTTGAATTAGAACGTCCTCTCTTGAGGGCCTTTTTGCAGTTGGGAAGAAGAATTGTAAAGACTTATATTGTCCTCTGAATGTAAAAAATACAGTATAGGTTTTTCCTTGTCTTTGAATTCTTTCATACTTCTCAGTCACATGCTCTTCATTAGCTGGAGCAACAGTTGCAATATCAAACTTCTTTTGATTTGGAGTTAATCTAACAGGCATAGAATACATGTCCCAGGTTCTAGGACCATAAGAACACTCATCTCTAGTCTCATTTTTTCCACACTTGGGACAATATCTCATCATCTTTGGTTCTTCACAACCACAGTTTTCTTTAACAGGAACACAATTAGGAACCATTCTATTGCCCTTTTTCTTCATTCCTTTTTCTGTATATCCATCCCAACATTTTTCTTGCATCTCAAGTTCCTCTCCCCAATTAGCAGCACCAACTTTACGACACTTAACTAAAGCACCAGATGCATATGCGGAAGGCCAGACATCATAACGTGATTTGACTTTGTGATAACAAGCGTCTTTTTTACCACTACCCTTCCCTTTCTTATCCTTTGCTTCTCCAATATCTTTTGGTTTTACAGTTGGCATTGGAGCTGGATTTTTGCGTGACCTTACAGTTGGCATTGGAACTGTCTTTTTATATGGTTTGACAGTTGGCATACCACTTTCATCCATATATCCAGATGCTGCATCTACATTATGATCAGCATGAGTAATTTTTGCTTGAACCCATGCTGGAATATTTTTTTCCTTCGATCCCAAATCTTTTTTGAGTTTCTTAGCATTTTTTATAGTCTTATCAAGTTGCTTATGCGCCATAGAAACTTCATGATCTTTTTCCTCTTTTTTGATTGCCTTTGCAATCTCATGAGCTTTGGTTATAGTGCTCTTTTTAAGAGGTGGTTTATCACCAGTAGACTTCATCGCCTGTGCCATACCAACAGCATAAGCATTTCTAACCTCAGAAAAAGTCAATAGTTTTTCTTCTTTCATCTTCTTTTGGGGATCTGTAGAAACATATGTTGGTTTAGCAGCACCAGACTTTTGTTGTTGGCCAGGATCTGCTGCTTTCTTTCTTCTTTGTGCAGATTTTCTTTCTGCAGGTGTCATTGATGCTCTCTTAGCAGAAGAAACACACTTGGGAGTTCCCTCACCAGGTTCATCACTTGCACATGTTCCACCAGTGACTACGTTCACCCAACCTTTTTTACCATCTTTTGATTTGGATTTACCAAACCAATCACGTAGTCCTTCTTCGTTCATTGTTGTTGCTTTAGGAACTTTGCTAATTCGGCAGTTGATCCAACAAAAAGTGCATTATTAGTGACAGACTTGGGACCACCGTCATCTTCTTTATTTAGTTCCTTCATCTTTTTCTGCAAATCAATAAGTTTATCAGTAGTGTCGGCAACACTCTTCATTATTTGCCCAGCAACTTCATATGCTCTGGGAGAATCAGACTCTTGAGCCAATTCCATGATTCCATCAAGACTCTCTTGACCCTTTTCTATTAATGAATATAAATTTCCCCTTGTATATTCATAATCTTTTTTAATCTGATCCACCAAATGATCATTGTTTGTTTTTACAACTTCTGATTTTGTTGGTGTTATATCAACAATATCTGTTTCTGTGTTGAGTGATTCACTAATTTTGTCAAATGATTTTTTCATGGTAGTTCACATTAGATGTCTTTGTCCTGAGATGGGCTGTACTTTTTGCTGTCATTAAAGAATTCCAAAGTTTCACTAAACCCAAAATCATCCCCAGGTTCAGCGTCTATTGGATCTGGTACTGCGGTATATCTAACTTCTCTCTTGGCATTTTGTACATCAACACTATTATAGTAATCAACCTGTACCTTACGAATGAGACCATCGGAAGATTCTGCGATTGGTCCAAATAGATATGTGTTTGCTGTGAAACTTAAGGTATAAATTATAGCTCTTCTTGACTCAAAATTTCCCTCATATTCATCCTGCATTGTGATATTGTTGAGTGCAATTGGAATATCTCTTTTTTCACCAATAGAACTGATAAGATCTACAGTAACTTTGAATGTTGGTTGGAAATATGGTAAAATTTGCTCCACTATTTGTAGAGCATCTTCATTTAATTTGGCATAAATTGATAGTTGAAAATCTACATTATATGGAACTGGAAGAAAAACTTTCTTTAGATTCTCACCATCAACGGCTTTAAATGTTTTTGTGATATTTGATTTTCTTGATGGATCATAATTAATACCTGTCATCTCAAATGACATTCTTGGTAAAGTTATTGCGATTGGTTTATCTAGTTTTGCTTGCTGCTCCAATCGTGCAAGAAATTTTTGCTGGGGTGCATATGCGAGAGGAACTTTTATATCACTTACAGTAGAAGCATCATCACTTGTATGTCTGATGTGAATATCATTAAAAATTGTACCAAAAGCAATGATGGTTTTTCTAAGTATTTCGTGATAGTAATAAGTTCCTAACATCAGTATGTACCAAATGGATTAGATTCTGTAAAGTCTAGTATATCGTCAGCCAATTCTTCAAGTTCTTCATTTTGAGAGAATTCAATCTTATTTCCAGGATCGGAATCAAATGAAGATAATGTAAACTGTGCGTTTGATGTTTCGCCAGTAATAATTTCGCCAGACGTAAAGTTACCACTATTTATGTAGACTTCAAGAGTTTGAGCATCTTGATCATATTTCTTGACTCTAGCCTTTGCTCCAGACAGACTTCCTGTAACGATTTCATTTCTTACATATGTTCCAATTCCAGAACTTGGTGCAGAAGAAATTGCAACAACAGGAGTTGATACATATCCAAATCCACCATCAGTTAGACGAATTTCAGAAATACTTCCACCAGCACCAACTACAGATTTTGCTGTTGCGGTAACTCCTGATCCTGGGCCACCAATAGTAACTATTGGTGCAGTTACATATCCAGCACCAGTAGTTGCAACGCTGATAAATTGTACGGATCCATTACCAAGGACTGCTGTTGCTGCTGCACCAGACCCACCACCACCAGTAAATGTTACTGTCGGTGTTACTGTATATCCAGCACCAGCATTTGTAATCAATATTTCACTAATAGCTTTATTACTTACGACTGCAATTGCCTTTGCATCTGTTCCACCAACTGGAGCTGTAGAGATTGCAACAGTTGGAGTGGATTCGTAACTGTATCCATCATTTGTAACTTCAATTTTTCTTACTGATCCAGTAAGTGCAATATTTGCTATCGCTGTAGCGTTAGTACCAGAATTTTCTAATAGTAGTTGAGTTACATATCCATAATCTTCCATTAGACCATCAATCTCATCAACATTAGTTTCAATGATTTCATCTTCAAGTTCTAGAAGTTCGCATGATAATTGATAGATATAGTTTTTACCTAGTTGGAAAAAAGGTTTTTCGTGCTCTACACTCTTGATTTCATATAATCTTTCCCCAAGAGGAAAATAAATTACATCACCTTCTCTTGGACGATTTGTTATTAAAATTTCTCCAGGTTCTGAAGCTTTAAGATCTTTTAGAAATGGTTCAATGAAAAGTTGAAATCTTTCTTCGGAAATTGTTAGAGAAATTTCACTCTTCAATTGAACACCAAACTTCGATAAAATTTCAGTGTTTGCACCATACCCCTCATAGTTATCAAGATAAGCTTCGATAATAAAATTGTCATCAAGTTTAGATAAAGTAACCTCTCTTGATATAATTTCAGAACCTAATATTTTTCTTGGGATATAATAAACATCAATCCCATATATTTTAAGTTGTTCATTTACAAGATCCTGCATTAAAAACTGCTCGTTAGCGGATCCTTGTAGAAAAAAGGGATTGAGTGCCATTATCCGATCATATCGAGAGGTGGTAATTCGTATGTTGATTGCATCTTAGATTCAATGTCTGCAAGTTCATTTACTGCATCATCATAATATTGCCTTCCATTTAGCTCTACACCACCAGGAAGTTTTGTTCCACTAAATTTAATCATATTCATACCCCACTGCTTTTTAATCATTGCAGTTAGATATTTTTTCAACCAACTATCATTATATATTTTGGGGAAATCTGATGGATTTAAGGCCCTTTCACAGTCGATAACAATATAATCTCCAGCAGTTTGTGCTGTCCAATCAATATCTAAATATAATCTTCCTTGTCTTTTTGAATATCTAATTTGCTTATCCGTAGTGAGAAGAAAATCAATATCTTCAAGATAAGTCTTTACCATTGAGTAGTGTAATAAATCAACGCTACTGAAAAAGTAAAGATCATTCAAAAATAATTGATACTTAATACTAAACATTCCACCAGAAATGGAATTTGTATCAAATTTAAAAATTTTATTAATACCTAAGACTTGATCAGGTACTTTTATATAATTATTGTTCTCTTCAAATTTAAATTCGGTTGTATTCCCGACAGATTCTGATACTGTAGTGGTAGTAATTCCACTCACACCGTTGGCACTTGGGCCTCTTCCACGATCAATATCATCTTGAGTAATTTGATATTTCAAATACATTCTTTCGGAACCATCATAATGACGCTCCTGAAAATATTGAATAGCATCGTCAACCAAATCATCAATTTGATCATCATCAACGTTAATTTCTAATACGGGTGCTCCAAGTCTTCTCAGACAATAGTCCACCAGTTCTTGTCTAGTGCTAGGAGTGGCCATTAATATGTTCCTCCATCAATCTCTAAGGTATATTCAGAACCCTCAGTCAAAGTATTTGTTGCAACCCAAATACTTCTATTGCTATCATATACTAAAACGGACCCATTAGAAAGTCCTTGTGCATCAACATCCTGTAAATTATTTAGTCTGCCAATAACATCAGATGCTAATACTTTCGTGCTGTTTGTTTGACCAACTCTTACAGTAAACTGGCTCATGTTGTTGTAACTCCTGCTCTTACTAGTGCGGTTCCTTCAACAACTCTGGTTGTTTCGGATGGATTTGTAATTAGTACATCATAAACATACCTTCCCTCTTTAAGACCAGAAGTTACCGATGAATCTAATGTAAGAGATATTGTTCCATCACTTGGAACTGTAATTGTCGATGCAAATGATGTGGACGTAGAACTAGTATAAGTTTTTTTCAGTTGGGCAGAAGCCGAATATCCAGTTAAATCTTGGGGGGAATTTGTTTGTGACCCCTCAACAGTGAATGACAGTGAAAAGTCTGCACCTTGATTAATTGTAATATTGTGGACATATACTGCCATTTTTCATAAATTAGAGATATATTCTTATTTATTATTATCAATAAGAGTCTTTAGTAGATCTTTGATTTCAGAGATTTCATCTTTAAGATCTTCTATTTCTCTTCTTTTTTGATCCCTAACCTTCTTAGACTTTATATAATTCTGGTATGCCATCTCATTTGTATTGATGATGGCACCAGTTTTCATGTCTCTCGAATAATCAGAATCTTGGTCAACTTTTTTCAAATTCATATTATGCAAGTGCTAAAGTTCTAAGGTCATTTAGTCTGGGAGTAAAGGCCTCATTTGTACCACTGAATACAATCTTAATTTGATATCCAGTAAATGGTGGTAAATTATCAACAGAGAATTGATATTCTCTAAGTTCGCTTCCACCAGTGGTTACAACTTGCTGATCTGGACGACCAGAGTTCCTTGCTGCATCAATAACCAGATCACCAAATCCATCGCCATCAGTATCCCTAAGATTATCATAACCTGGGAAGAGCACAAATGATTGATCAGTATTTGCGCTATCAACTGGGAATATTCTATAAAGAGCTCTGATATCAGATGTAGTATCAACAAATGCACTTGTCAGTAATTTCAATGAAGTGGCAGGATTCTTCATATCAATTCTATCCGAAACATAGATAGCTGCATGTGGATCATTATTGAGACTGTTAACTCTAGAATCGGTTACATAATCTGTAATGGGGGAATCAATTCTACTTCTATCAAAATCTATTGCACAGTTGTCAAGATAGATGAAAGGTGAATATCTACCATCTTCGGTATTTAAATCAACTTCAATTGCGAATGATTTGTTTCTTGGTAGATTATCAAGTTGTGAATCTTCATTTACTTTAGATGCAACCATCATTGGTTGTCCAAATAGAAGTGTTGAATTAGGTACTGCAATAGCAAATCCATTGTCAATGAATGATGGTTCAATACCACCAGCACTAGTTCCTGTTATTGTTCTAATACGAGTGTCAATAGATGTTGTTTTGGGAAGAACAATATCAAGTCTTGCATTTACTCTATCATATTGAATATTACCAGAAGCCCAGGCATTATCCCCACCAGCAACCAATTCAGATTCAAAACTGAGTTGATTTTCTCCAGTCTTTCTATTTCCACGATCAATTTCTAGATAATATGTGTCAATAGTTTTATTTGCCTGGAAAATAACATCATTGGGCATTTCATGAGTTTTATTAATTTGAGTTAGAGAAATACCATTGAACTCATATGGATAAATTTCATCACCAACTGCATGTGAAGATGCAGATGTTCCTTCAGCTCCTCTTGTACTAATACCAAGAGTTCCACTTCCAATAGTGTTATAGTAAACAACTTCATTGCCGATGAGAGCAAATCCAGCGGAAGTTGTGATTCCTTGGAAGGTTGCAAAAGGTGTTGTATCCGCTACAGAAACTGTAGCAGTAGTTGCATTAATAGCAGCTGACAATGTTGTTGGTGTTCTTGTTGGCTCTACCCCGTAAATTTCAACAGAGTTTCTAATGTCTTTCATACCATGATTGGGATGTAAGACTTCAATTACATTACCAGAATATAGATTATTTGTTAAGGTTGAGTTTAAGATAAAAGTATTTCCAAGAGAAACTGCAGTTTCAGAATCATCATAATAGACTAAAGATTCATCTACAGTAAACTGTTCGCCCCTCACACCAGTAAGATACAATCGATCATATCCACTAATGTTTGATACGGATATTTGAGATCTTCCACCTTTGGTAACATCACTGGTTGTAATACCCAGAGTATCACCAACAACATATCCGTTTCCAGGTGTCGTAATTGAGACCTCTGTAACAACGTTAGATGCCACTGTAACGACTCCTACAGCACCAGAACCACTTCCAGTAATGGAGAAGAAAGAAACGTCATTATAGGTCCCGTCAGAGTAGCCAATTCCAGCTATATTAACCTTAATATTTGATAGTGGGCCACCAACATTGCCAATATAACCAGTTACTGTACTACCAGAACCAACCTTTCTACCAATATTAAGCAATTCCTGCATAGATGTTTGTGTTACCGTAGTGATACCAACATCCAACTGTCTTGGTAAAGATTTGATTGGATTTTGTGGTAATTCAGGAAGAATGTCAGAATCATGATCAATATCTGGGTTGTAGAATGTCGCAGTTCCCTCCTTAGATATAAATTCACACCTATTGACCCTGAATTTAAGATCTTCAAATTGTGTTGGCGTCCAGGTAGATCCGTTTTGGGATTTGAATAGTGAACCAGCACCATACTGCTTCGTATATTGAAGTTGATCAGGGCCGGATAATTCCTTAGTGTTTACAGTTTTCTCTCCGAGTTTTGCAATCCATGCATTATATCTGTCACTTGTAGGTGCAAGTAGAACTAATGCATATTCAGTTTCTGGTAAAACTGGAATTGGTGCTGAGAATGTTACTCTAGTTGCCACAGATGCATCATCTGAGGTTTTTACCTGAGATGGGTCTAGAACAACTTGAGCTTCTAGAGATACTAGTTGTCCTGTGGGTAAACCAAGATCAATGGTTCTCAACTCAACTGTTAATGGTGCTTTGTTATCCTTTGTTGCCATAAAAATGTCAACAGATGTAATAAATGCACCTTTTTTATCTGTCAAGAATGATTGTGCTAGTGGGTCTCTCCTTGGGGCCTCAACTACATTTCTGACATTAGTTACGTTAGTTACGTTAGTTACATTAGTAACCCTAGTAATTTGAGGCCTAATGGTCCTAGTTCTGTCAATAACTGTGGTTCTTCTAATAATCTTCGGTGGTGGTAGTTTCTGGAATCTAAATGTATTTGTTTGGGTAATTGTGTTTACAACATTTCTTGTTGTTGTAATCGTTCTTATTTGAGTAGTTGTAAGAGTGGTTCTCTGGATAGTACCAGTTGCAGAGTATACAGCCTCTGCTTCACTGTGTTTTTTACTTCCAGGAAGTGGAAGAGTGTCGTTACTGACATTTGTTAATTTAAATGTTTTTGTTCCAGTTCTAAATTTAATTTTTTGTTCTTTTGTTGGGGTTCTAAAGAAGAATGACCCATACAAACTACCAAGACCATCAGAAACTAATCTATTTGTTTTAACAGTTGCCTGAGCCCCACTAGTTCTACCAATAAGTTTCATTCCTGGAGTGATGAAACCGAAGAAAGAACCCTGAGCAGCTAAACTGAGAGCATTTACGTCAACATTCAAAAATGTTGACGATGTATTATATGTTTTCGCATTCTCTAATGATTGATTTTTATTATATGGATTAAAGTCTAGGGTTAAATCGGGATTCTTAAAGTCTCCAGTTTTATGGTTTGGAGCACAAAGTCTAAAAACAATTCTTCTTACAGTTTTACCATTTTTGTTTCTTGTAAAACCTTCAACTGTTTCACCAACTCTAAATGAACCAACAACATTTCCAATCTCTAAAAATTTTGGAAAAACGTCAAGTTTCCTAGAACCATCGAAGAAAGAATAGTATCTTGTAAATGGTTTCAATCCATCAGCAAAGAAAGAAACATTTCTACGTCTGATGAACGGATCGCTAGTTGATTTTGTATCAATATCAGTTGATACATCCGTAATTGCAGATGTTCTTGATGATGTTACTTTTGTATCTCTTGATGTCTTTGTAGACATCGTAGTTCTTCCACTTCTTGGCTTACCAACGACATTAACAGTTCTAAACTGTCTACTTCTATTGGTAAGTGTCTTAAATTTATTTTTAGTTACTTTTTTGGTTTCAGATTTATTTGTTACCCAAGTATCAGTGGATGGTTCTAGTCTTATGGTTCCAGTATATTCAATGATATTGAATGGGTTTACATTTTCAATTCTAGTAGCAAATGCTTGCTCTATATATTTTTCTTCATTATATCTTAAACTAACAACATTGCCAGTCTTTTGTAAGAAATTATCCAACAATTCATAATTTGTGGTATAATCAAAAGTTTTTGCTAGATTGGAAGCTGCTGGAGCTATTTGTGGTGATAAAGTAATTCTACTTGTGGGTACAGAAAGTTGTTTAATGCCAGCATCTACAACACATGTTGTATATTCTTGGTCAAATAGATCACCATTCTTAAAATCATCAGCAAAGAATCCACTCTTAAACCTACTTAATCCATCAGCATCTTGAATCTGTAAAGACTTAGTATCATTTTCTAGAATTGAAAGTGAAGTAACCTCTTCAAGATTGCTCACCCTGGATTCAATTTCTCCAATATCTCTCATTGTATATCTCTTATTATCCATAAGAGTAATTTGTGCATCATCAATATCATAGAGATATGGTGGCAATTGAATAGTTGCCAGAGTCATTGAATCCTCAACAATTGTTGGAGTTTTTGGATCATCTGAGGATTGCCCTTTTACAACTCTAAAGAAACCATCAGCAGTTAGAATCACTCTATCCATTCTTGGTAGATAGTATTCATAACCAACTATTGTACTCTCTCCAGCTTTAGGAATTAGATTTGTAGTTGATCCTGTAGTAGAGAAATCTCTTGAATCGTAGTCAAATGGTGAGGATGTTGTTCCAGTAAATGGAGATACTCTTGGCCTAAAGTCGATGGTATCTGACGCTCTAATAATAGAGAATCCATTCACAGAGTTTGGAGTAAAGATTGTTGGAATATCTGACTTATATCTTTCTGCATCATATGATAGAACAGTAAATGCATCACCTTCATCTGTAGATAGAATAGTGTAATGATCAAATATTACCAAGAGTTGTTTTGCTGGAATTTTAATTCCAGCATTTCTTACAAGTCTTGAATAATCATAAATGTCTTGTCTTTGACCATCATCTAAAATAAAATCATCTGTTCTATCAATATAATTACCATTCACTACAGATTGAATAGTTCCAATGATTCCAGATTCCTGGAATGTAACCTCTTCACCAACTGCAAAACGCTGATCATTTAAATAAACAATTTCAACAGCTGTTGGCGAAGATCTAGTTACAATCTTAGCTACAGATTGATTATTTGGTCCTTTTATTAATTCCCCTAAAATTGAATTTGTATCCAATCCAAGACCAGTTTCAAAAACTAATCTATCTAAAACTGGGGCATCACTTGTATTCGATTCATAAATTGCAACGACATTGGCAACATCTGGATAGTTTAGAGAAATCTCTTCATCTTCAACTCTCAATCCATAAAATGAATTGAAATCTAGGCCATTAGCGAGATTTGTTGACACTCCCGCTGATCTGTTTTTTGATTTATTTACTGTTACTTTAGTACTTCTTGTATATTGTTTAATTTTTGACTTTAGTCCCCTCTTTTTAGCAGTAGCAATAAGAGTAACATTCGTTTCACTTGCAGTTAGTCCATTAAATACAACTTCTGTACCATCACTGTTGATAGTGAATTGATCTGAAGTTAGATCTTCGATAGATCCATCTGAATAGTGTATTGAATATCTTTCAGCATCAAAATTCTCAAATAGGGCACTGGATACTCCAACTGAACTTATATTTACAGTTAATGCCCCAAAAGAATCTGTTGATAATCCATCAATTTGCTGATAAATTGGAAGATTTGCTGAAGATAAGTCAATAGTACTGATGTTGTCTCTATCGAGTTCAATAAAAAGCGACCCTCCATTATCTCCAAAGGAGAAATCTGTTTCTCCAATTCTAAAATCAACTGTTGTTGTTGATGATGGAAGTAATCCAGTGGCAACGCCTGCAATATCAGAAATAGCAACAACGGTCATTGAATTTCCATCTGAGGAAACATTCGTTACCCTATTATAAACCTCATCATCATATGCATCTGCAGTATTTTGATATCTTATAATTGAATTTGTTGCAATTCCTGTAAATTTATTTCCAGGAGATGTTACTGTTCCTCCACTCGTGATGGTAATTTTGTCAGTGGCTCTAAATCCATCAGCAACTCTAGATTTTAGGACAACATCAGCAACAAAATCTGATTGTAGTCCAAGGGTTGATGCATCTTGATATACTGACTTTACATCATTAAGAGTATGGATGATAATATCCTTAATTGATCTTGGATATTCTGTTATACCATCAATTGATATTTGCTCTCCTTCCATAAAGGAGCCGGAGGTTTGATGTAGTTTTACAGTGTCACCACTTACCCAATTCTCACTTGCATATCCAGTGGCGCCACTACTTAATCCTTTAAAGTAGGTTCCTTTTGAGTACTGATATTCTTCATTTAGGGTTAGTTGTGTATATGTTTGAATATCAAATAATCTTAGATCCCATTCTGTGGTATCATCTGAATATGATGCATCACTTACACCAAAAGAATATATTCTAGCTTCTCCTATCTTTTCTCCAGTTCCAGCAGTATTGCTAGTTGTTCTCTGATTATAAAGTTCAATAACATATGTCGAATCTCTGTTTAAACCAATAACAGGACTACCAAAAACGTTATTTACTTTTAAAATATTTCCAAGATCAAGTGGAACCAAAGAATTTTCTACTGGTTTAGTATCTCTTGGTTTTTCTACATCAATAATTCTAGATCCAACTACCTCAATATCATATCCATTTACATAGGCCTTTCCAGGACCAACGGTTAAACAAAATAAATCATCTGATGGAATATTATCTTGTCTTGTTGTTTGTGTGTCTTCATATATACCACCATTTCCAATCTCATCATTTAGACACTCATCTAATGTTAAATCAAAAGGAACTACGGAATAATCTCCAGATTCATCATATGTTCTTTTTGCAAAATAATCTTTGATAATATTGTATTGGGTTTTTTGTTCAGATTTTTCTGTAATTCCCTCATTTAGTCTTAAAAGTTCCACAAAAGAACGATCATCAATATCATCAATATCTTTTTTGATTAGTTTTAACTCAAACTGAAATCTATCTGCACCTGGAGCTGAATAGTTATTAAATCCCCTAGCATTATCAAATAAAGTTTCATCTTCATTTGCGTTTACAGTTCTTTCAATAATACTCAAACCAATTCTATAAGATGGTTCATTTGTATATTGATCAAGAATTATTGTTTGTGAGTAAACATTGACAAAATAACCACGAACAAAATACACACCTTCAGCAATTGATATTGCTGAACCAATAGCTGTTGCATTATCGGAAACTACCTGTGCAAAAGAAGATCCTTCAGTAATAGTTGTATTTCCATATACTACATTTTCTTCAGCAAGAAGAAGTTCACTTTCAATAAAACTTACGTCTTCTCCATCATCATTTGAGTTTATGTACTTTACATATAAAGTAAGTTCTCCATCATCAGAATCTTCAGCTGATAATACATTTACAACTCTTGCAGTTACCTGAGTTGTTTGTCCTCTAATTACAGTACCAATAAAATTATCGGCATATGTAGATACAGGAATCCCCAAAAACTCTGAGTTAATCTTTACAGAAAAATATTCATTATCGTAAGAAAGTCCCCCAGGTATTACTACAGAACCATCTTTAAAAAAGTGATCGCCAAAATTTTCAATCTGATTCTGAAGAATGGATTGTAGGTTGTTTAATTCCCTAGCTTGAACTGGAAATCCAGGTTTAAACAATACCTTATAAAAATTATCAATGGGATCATAGTCATCAAAATAAGGTGAAACATTTAAATTTGTTTTTTGTGCCATTGCTTCAGAATTCCAGTACTACTTTGATGTCTTCTTTTTGACGAGAATTTCGCGATATAGTGGGCCTATTATCAATATAGACAATTTCTCCCGACCTCTTATTTATCTGGGACTTCGCAAGTCCGTCTGTAAAGTTGACACCGAGATTAATTGTATTATTGCCAATAATAGTCGTAATTCCACTGAACGTAGTATCAACAGAAGCTGAAAATCCACCATCAGTAGTAATTGACTCAGCACTAGTCTCAAAATCTACATATTTTGATTCTGACGTGACACCAATGTAATCACGTTGAGTTCCAGTCGTCTTATTGAAATAAAGTGATCTATCTTGAATGTATTTGACAACATTAGTTTCTTCATCAAAAGATGCAACATATCCAACTGCTGTAGTCACCCCAACAATTTGTTTAATAATATCACCAACAACTAGATTGCCATTTGGATTTATAACTTTAATTGATCCAGTTGATGTATAATCATTTGAAGAAAATACAGCAGTCGATCCAAATGATGTTGGATTTTTTATAATCCCTACTTGGGCAAATTGAGTATCAGTTGGGAAGTTTCTAGTTGAATCATCAAAACGTGAATAAACTAGAACTTTTTCTGCTCCAAGTTCTTTATATAAATCATATCCATGTCCTTTTGATGGTGGAATAATTGGAATTAATTCAGCAAATTCTGTCAGACTACCACTTTGTACTGGGCCCAAGTCAACAATTCCATAACTATATCCTTGACCACCAGCAGAAACCTGAGCATTTGTAATTCTTCCACTGCTATCTGTGGAAACAACTACCTTTCCTCCAGTCCCGTCACCCAAAATATCAAGTTCAACGTTTAATCCAAGACCATATCCAAAACCAGCCTTTTCAATAGAAACAGTCTTTATCTGATTATTATTAATCTCAGAATCACCATTATTACGAACAGCTTGAATCTGTGGATCTGTTGATGTATCCCAATTTGGGGGTAAAGTGATATATTCGGTGGAATCAAACTTAATAATATCTGTTGGATTTACGGTGAAGAGATATTTCCAAATATAACCATCACCACTTTCACCAGCTCTGTTTGGCTCTAGATCGGTAAATGTTGGTTCATCTTGAGATGAGTTGCCAGCTGGATTTGATGGGGTTGCACCATTTTCAATACAGATATAAACTCTAAATTCACTATTCATTACATAATATCTTGAATCATATAGTCTCGTAGATCCAGTTGTTGGTGATAGTCTATTTGCACTATAATCATGACGATATTGTTCATAAACATTTCCCTGATCCCAATCAATTCTTCTTATAACTCTACGAATGTTTGCTGGAGTAATTTTTCTCCCAAACAACATCGTATCATAGACATGATTATTGTAATTAAAATTGTCAGTGGGAACTGGTGGTCCAGACGTGTTTGTATTCCAGTCACTCGTTCTACCAAATCCAATGGATAGGGTTGGATTTGGTAGAGACGTAAAAATATAATATGAATTGTTAGAATTTTCTACAGAGTCAATAAAATTATTAACATTCAGTATCCTAAATTGGTCTGTTACAATAGCCGCCATTACTATTTGTGGTTCGTTTTTTTCTATTTATGTCAAAAATTACAATAGAACTTGTTTAGCAACATTACCAGTGTTTCTCAGACCAACACCTCTTCTAGTAATAGAAGGATATGTGGTTAGTCCTACATCAAATGTATTTCCATAAACTGTTAAAGAAATTGGACTATTACTTCTACTAAACTCACTCAATTTACCCCAAGAGAATTGGCCAACATCAAAACCAGTTGTTGTAGCAATTCCAACGGTATCTGTGTCAGACTTAATATTGCAAGTCATGATTCCAGTATTACCAGTAACTGAATATTCATGGACAATATAGATATTGTCAACGTGTGTTGATCCAATACCAATCACTTCAGAATCCGAAGAATCAACAGAAGTCACTCCAGTTCCAGTTACAGTATTTTTAACAACAATTGGATAACCAGGCAATAGTGTTCTGAATAGTGAAACTGGCCCAGAATCGCTCAAATCAACTTGGAATTGGAGTGCTAATGGATGACCACCAGAACCATTTGCTGTACTGATTCCAGTTATAATACCAGAATAACCGAGAACAATTTCTGCACCAGTGATTGTATCTGTTATTGGTGATGGAACTTCAACTATAACCTGTGGTGGATTTGTTACTGTATATCCAAATCCAGGATTTACAATTGTTACAGAATCTAGAACACCATTAACGGCCGTTGCTGTAGCAGTGGCAGTTGTACCAACACCAATAATTCCATACTTTTCATTATCAACTTTTTGGGGACTTGAAATCTTAATAGAAACACTTCCATCATAATAACCAGATCCACCATCATTAATTACCAATGAAGAAATTGTTCCAGAAGAAGATACTACAGCGGAAACGGCAGCAGAAACTGGATCATTATAATCAACAATTAATCCATCACAAACAATTTCACCAAAATTAGATCCATCGGCATCTTCCTCATATTGGAAGAACTTTGCATCATCTAGGAAAATTTCAGTATCTGATGCTCCAAAATTACCAATAATTTTTCCTACTGGCATGATTTGAGATTCTAAAGAGTCTCTTGACTTAAATTGAATCTCTTCAGAGATGATAATGTCTCTCTTCTGTCTTGTGAAACTGATTGGGCGGAATTGAATATCGTTAATACCACGATTACGATAGACATTTGTTTCAATATCCGTGGAATCAATAATTGAGAAGATGGTTCTCTCATCCTGAGTTTGAATATTTCCAGAGTTGGATTTCAACATCTGAACTTTATCACCAGGTTTGACTGTTTCATAAACAGTAACCAATTGACTATCAACACCTCTTGTACCTCTATAGAAGTAAATTGAGATCTCATCCTCTGGTCTTGGTGCAGATGTAAAGTTAAAGTTGAAACTTGTACCACCCTCAAAGAAATAATCTCTTCTAGGCACCTGAACAACACCATTAACAAAGATCAATAGGACAGCATCCAAATCGATTTCTACAGATTGCTGATCTGTAATATCTCTCTGGAAACTTAGACCATTTCCATTTAGATTGAGTGGGAATCTTGTTCTGAATCCATCTTGTAAACTCCTAATAGAGTCAATATAATCAATTTGGCCAAAGTTCCATGCTGAGAATGTATCATTAAGAACATTAAGAACTTCTAATGTGAATTCGCTATAGTTTGTTCCAACACCAGCAGCGGTTACTAATCCAACAGGTCTAAATACATCACCTCTTAGGAATGCAAATCCAGGATTACTGATAGTGAAGTTAGTAATCGCAAAACTAGTTGTTCCGATTCCAGTTGTTGCTCCTGGACCAACGTTTACAGATACTGTTAAACCTTTTCCAGAATCAGTTGTTGAACCAAGTCCAATTCTACTTATACCTTCAATAGGTAAATTTGCATATGATGGATCAGAAACATTAATAGTTGGATTTGTATAACCAGATCCTTCACCAACAATATTGAATGAGAGAGATCCGCCTTCATTAATATTTGCTGTTATCGTTGCGGCTGCACCTGTGTGTCCATCTTCTTCAATAGAAACTTGTGCAGATCCAAAATATCCAGAACCAAATGTTAACCCTTGATTAAACTTGGCAACTTCGCCACTTGCTACTCCAAATCTTCTGCTTGGAACGTAAGTATGTGCAAATCCGACTTTAAATACATCAACTTCAAATTCAGTTGGTGATTTAATAGTTTTTACATTATATGGATTGGCCGCCTTAACACCAAATACAATACCATGATCATCATAGATATGATCAATTGTAGAAATACCCACATTGGTAATGATTTGATTTGATGCTGGAATATCAAATATCTTAAAGGTATTACCCTGAGTTCCATCTGGGAAGATTGAAGTTGTAATACCGATTCTGATCTTACCAGTTCCAGAAACATATGTATGATCAATTGTTGAAATACCAACATTGGTAACAATTGTTGTTCCAGCACTTCCAGCATTGACATTGAAGTAGAAACCTTGAGTACCATCTGGGAAAATAGTTGTGGTAACACCTGCATGGGGAGCTGCACATGAGAATTCAATGTCACGAAGCATTACCAAATCACCATCAGTCAATCCATGATCTTCATTCACTAGAATTGTACTTACACCAGTTGAAGCAGTGTAGTCAAAGTCATAGATGGCAATCTCATTGCCATAAGCTAGACACGTAAAGGCAATTCCAGAAAGATTGATTTGATCACCAATTGCTAGGCCGCTATGATTCTTCTTAGTTGTAATTGTGGAGAAACCAGTGGTCTTATCATATTCAAAATTACCAATCGCAAAAGGAATGCCTCTAGGATCTGGGAATCTAGTAGTTGTAAATCCAGTTTCAACAACTCCACCAGAAACATAGGTATGTGCAAACCCAACAGGAAGGACATTAGTGACAAATGTAGTTGGGCCAACAACGGATTGTACGAGATAACTATCAGCGTACTTAACATTTATCATAAATCCACGTCTATTTGCACTAACAAATGTGTGTGCAATAGTAGAGACTCCAACATTAACTTCAAATGTTGTTGGGTCAGTTACACCTGTAACTTCAAATTCATCAACAACTGTATCTGGGAATATAGTTGTTGTGACACCTGCATGGGGAGCTGCACATGAGAATTCAAGACCAGTTAGTCTTACGATATCACCAGTAGAGACATTGTGGTTTCTTCTTGTTGTTAAGGATAGTGCTCCAGTTGACTCAGTGTAAGTGGCAGCCGATATTGCTCTTTCGACACCAAGATCACTTGGGAATTTAGTTGTTGTGATTCCAACTTCAACCAAACCACCACTTTGGTATGTGTGTTCAATGGTAGAAATACCAACATTAACAACAAATTCAGTATCACTAACTACAGAAGTTACTTCATTGAATATTCTTCCGTTAGTTCCATCTGGGAAGATCGTTGTGGTAACACCAGCGTGAGCTGCAGCACAAGAGAATTCAATATCTGATAACCTTATAGTCATTCCAACATTGAGATCATGTGTGGAACTTGTAGTTACATTCAATGTTCCAGTTGTTTCATCATAAGTTGCATCAATAATTGAATATGTGGTATCAAAATCTCCTTTTGAACATTCAAACTCAATATCTCTGAATTTGACTCTCATGTCCTTATTCAGATAGTGATCATCTGATGTGGTTACAGTCATGATTCCAGAAATATGATCATAATCAATGGCGCTGATGCTAACAAGACTGTCATACCCACTGGTACAGTCAAGATCAATGTCTCTCATAGAAACAAAATCATCACTGACTAATCCATGAGCCTCTAGAGTTGTTACTGTTGCAATACCACTAATACCATCATATACAAAATCAGTAATTGTACTATACGTACCAACAGTATCAACACCAACAATGTTTGTAATAGTTCCACCTGCACCGACCTCAGCAATAACTTTAGCTCCAACAAGGGGTGCAATTCCTGTTCCACCAGAAGACGCAATAGAGACGATTCTACCACCCACAGGGAGTTTATTTAAGATTGCATCAGATTCACTTATAAATGGATCACCACTGAGCAGTTTAACTCCGCTAAATTCAACATTAACTTTATCTGAAGTTGGATTTAATTCATAAACATTACTTGGATTATTATCAGTTGTTTGTCCTTGGTGAATTCCATTGATGAATAAAACACCACTACCACTTGAAGTATCCAATCCAACTGGATATTGGTTAGCAACTGTTAAGGAGAATGTTTTTGCAATTCCAGTAAAATCTGGTGAAACATCATCATAAATTTCATTTGTACTATAGTCCTGCTTCAGATAAACCCTTCCATTAAAATCGGATCTTGTATATTCAAGACCTCTTTCATCAAGAATAAAATCTCCACCAGCACCTTTAGGTGCATCAACAAAGTGAACTTTACTTTCAACAATATTATAAGCACCTCTATGAACAATAGCTATTGTGCCATCGGCATGATCTGTTTCTTCGGTTCCAACAAACCCTCTTTGAACGTTTACAAGAGGGAATGTTCCACCACCACCAATTGGACCTGAAGATGATGTACCAAAACCAACATTAAGGATGTTCATGAATTCATCATCAATCCTTAAAATATAATCTGGAACCAAGGTTGAAATTCCAGACAGTGGAATATATGATAATCCAATACCAACATCAATTTGAGTTTCATATTCAACAAGTGTTCTCGCAATTGGAGCCTGAACAACACCGTCAAGGACAAATAGTGACTTCTCAAGTTTTTTAGTTGTATCAATTAGATGGTTGTTTCCAGAACCAGTTGTGGTGGGTTCAATTCCAATTCCTCTTAGTGCAAAGTCTTTCTTGGTTGCCAATTTGATGTTGTTATTATCAACTCTAATAGCAAATAGATTTGATGGTAAAATATCAGTGGTAATACCAGAAGTAAACTGTTGTCTGCTAGTATTAGCAGTAGATACTACAGATAATGAAATTCCAATACCAAGTCTTTCTGAATAATAGGTACTACCAACACCAACAGGAACGTTATTGTCAACAGAAATTGAGTTTATACCAATTGATGTGATAGTTCCGAAACCAGTTTCGGATGATAACTCTACAATAGTGTCACCAATGGCCAATACTGAGGTATTTGCGACGGATGTAATTACATTTGTACCATCAGAATTACCAATAAAGAATCTAAATGTTGATCCAATACTTACGATAGTTGCACCAGCACCAATTCCTGGACCAAAGAATTCTTCTGATACTGACAATCCAATATTTGTACTTGCAGAAGAAACAATCTTACTATCAACAAAAATATCACCAATTACACTATCACCACCAGAAATAGTTGTTCCAATTCCAATAGATTCTGAGTTTACACCAATAATAGATGATCCTGGAGTATAGACAATCTCTTGCCCACTTTGTAGAAAATGACTTTCTATGAAAATATTTCCAGTTATGGGATCTAATATAGTTGGGTTTTGTGGATTGAATCTTCTTGCAAAAATTGGGAAACCTTCATACTCTAGATCAAATTCAAGTTTTGCATTTGGAGTATATCTTGACTGAACTACATTTTCAATTACGGATCCATATCCAAAATCAGGAATAGATAAAACATTTGTATCCTGATCAATATAAACAATCTCAGTAAACTCTTCAATTCTAATAGCATCGCCATTGAACTTACTATCGGGATTGAAGATTAGTTTCACAAAGTTTCCATCAAATTCAGAACTAAATGTTCCAAATCCAATGGCAGTATTGATACCAACTTGTGGATATTCAACAACAAATGATTCAATAGTGCCAAAATCTTGAGTCATCATTACTTGACTCATTGATTGAGTATTTCCAGAAGAAACTCTAACAATGGATTTTGCAACACGATCATTTAGTGATGAAATTCCAACCACTGTAATGCCATATCCAGCCACAGTCTCTTCAATTACATTGGATTCCAATCTAGCAGTTCTTTCTGAACCACCATCTTGAGTTTCTAATTTGAAGAACTCAGATCTTAATCCAACATTTGTTGTCTTGAATCCAACAACATTTGCTTTAAGAGTTACTTGGTTTGTAAGATTATTTGTGTAGTTTAATGCAAAAACATCAGAGGATTGGTCATATTCTGTTCCAAAAGTACCAATTGGGTTGAATGATAGAAGTCTATCTTCAGTATTAAACCCATATTCTGCAATATATGCATTAGATTCATCATGTACGACTGATACTTCAACATAATCTCTTTCCTGAGTAACAACATCAGTAATCTCAACATAAGCAAAGAATGAATTAAATGTTGATGATCCAACAGAAACAATATCTACACTACCACTTGATGGAACGGTTGATGTTACACCAGTAATAACTGAATCGCCAATAGTAATACTACCCCTAGCTTGTGGTCTAGAATCAAATAGTTGACGGAAAGCTTTTAAATCATAGGTTTTGAGTGGATTTGATGGTGTAAATCTTAAAGAAACAGTTCCTGATGCGTCATCAACTTCTGAAGTTATTTCACCAAGAGTTGCCTTTTCAAGTTCATCTGTTACTTGAATTTGAGGATTTGATTTAATTCTCGTTTTTTGAAGAATAAATGAATTTGGTGTAGAATCAGTAAGAACAACAACTTCATGAACTTCATATGAAGTAACATCTACCACATCCCTAACAATAACGATAAATCTAGATGCTCCAGTCCCACTTGGATATACAATAATATCTTTAAAGTTTCCAACAGTGTTTTCGAAATCAATAAATTCCGAAGAAATATCATCAACAACAAGAACCCTATTTGTTAAACATTCAATATAATTTGTCAATCTTCTATTGCCAAATTTAATTGAGTTTGTAATTGCAAATGGATCATAGACAACATCTGTATCAACAGCAAAATCAAAGTTATTGATTGTAGTAACATCAGCTTCAGAGAATACATCCAGTACAAGAGATTGTGCTCCCTCTTCAACAAAATTTGTAGATGCTACAGCAACTGACTCAATTTGAGTATCAGCAAAGTTTTTGGTTCCTGAAATATGGGCTAATCTGTTTACTGGATCAATAAAATCTTCAAATTCAATTGGACTCTTGATAGAGTATGCCATTCTCTGATAATAATCATTATCTGGAATAACTTGAGAGTCATTATTCAAGAATCCTCTATTATCTGTCCAACCATATCTGATAGATGAACCATAATCAACTTCATAAAGGCCATCATATCTAACAATTCTTTCTATGGTAGATTGTGTTCCAGAAACCTCACCAATAATTACATCACCAACAACAAGATCATAATCTCCGAATGTTTTAAGTCTAAAATCATCAGAAAGAACAACTTTCAAGTCAGTTTTGATTTTGTTGTTTCCTTTTACAACAATTAAAGTTTCATTATTAATAAATCTCGCACTCTTTGTTGTTACAGAGAAAGTTGGATAATTTTCTTTCTTGACAATGCTTCCAAAGTTTACCGATGTTACGGCAACTCCAGGATTTGTGCTGATACCAGATAAATCAATTGTAACTGTTGATGGAACGATGCCACCATTGAAACTCAAGACATTAAAGAATCTAAATTTATAATCTTTAGAGTTAAATCCAGAACCTTCGCCAGTATATTCTTGAATACCATCAACAAAAACTTCATCGCCAGGATTTAAAGGATTTGTACTGAACCCAAGAACTGGAGTTACAACGGTAAATGTTGCAATACCAGTACTTACACTATCGGCAGAAATAACGCTTAGGCCATTATCTCCAATCAGAGCATACACTGAATGAGCAACTCCAGCTAATCCAGTTCCAGGTGATATAATTTCAACATCTTTTATTGATCCAGATTCAATGTCACAAATTAGAGAAGCATTTTCAACCTGTTTGCCAGTTGATGAATTCACTAGAACCAAATTTGGAGCAGAAATATAATTTTTTCCACCAGACAATGGCATAACTTCATCTAATGTTTTGTTATCTGTCAACTCATAATATGTTGGAATATCTGCAATTGGTTTTAATGTTTTATCAACAGAGAAATCGTAACCAGACTTTTGTACCTCAGTTGAAACTAGAATACCAATTTTAGATGAAGATGCAATTAATTCTGCATCTCTACCAAAAGCAGATATTACTGTAGAAATTCCAGGAGATATTACGTAATCACTCCCATCTGAAATTATTCTTGTGTCAGAAATTCCACCAAATGCAGTCTTGGATCTTGTAGTATATGAAAGAACATCACACTCTGAAGATGTATATGAACTCTTCTCTGCAGATTTTTTGAGATTGACTAAAAATGATGTTGATGCTACGCCAACAACACTTGTTCTTCCACTGTAAGCACTATCCACAAATAAAATTCTGGAATAGTTCTTTGCAAAAGTGTCTGATTCGATTAAGGTATTTGTTGAAACTTTCTCAAGATTGTAATATAATTGATTTGGTAAAAGATCATTAAATTTAATAGTTAGAGTAGCTGTGGTTGTACCAATTCCAATAGTACCTTCTTTTTCAATTTCAAAAATACTAGATTGACCACTTCCAACAATTCTATTTCTAAAAGTTTGATCATAATAAACTTTAAAATCATATCCAGACAGTGAAGAATCTGATAGATCAAATATTAAATCATTATTTTTAATAACTGGAATTTCTGGATTTACTTTTGATATAGTATGATTGGTTCCACCAATTGATGTGAAGTTCAATAAGTTTAATTCATTTCCTGTGATATCACTAATAGTTTCTGCCAGGGAAAAACTGTCTGGATCGCCTGAATACACAAAATATTTGCCAGTCTCTATACCACCTGGAAGTTCATCTGCATTATAGAAAACTAAATCTCCAGTAATAAAACCATGGCCATCAACTAAAATTTTAGAACTAGACAGTCCAACTGATGAAGAGGTAAATCCAATTGGATTCACTACAAGATTTTGTGTGAATTCTTCAAAGAGAACTTTTATTGATGTTGAGGTTCCAATTCCTACAGATAGGTTTGGTTTTACTGAAATATTAACTCTATCACCAACAACCAATCCATGTGAAGATGCTGTGGAAACTCTAGATGACAATCTATCAATATTTGCTGTAATTTTATTGTTGATAGTTTCTATGTAATATTCGTAACTATCACTATCAGAATTGCTAAAGAATAACTGATCAGAGTCCAAAGTTGTCTTAAGACCAATTAAATTTTTGCTTTTGTTGACAACGTATAAAGTTTGACTATTTCCAGACTCTGGTAGATTAAATGTTGAACCAGCACTTACAGTCGCAACAGCCACTGGATTGCCAGAAGATGTCTTTACAAACTTGATTAGTTGGTTATTTCTTAGTTTGTGATCCTCAATGTATATTGATTGTGTTAATATGCTCCTATTTGTTGTTACACCAAGGATATCATAATCTCTTACGGTAGAGACGCCAACTTCTGTACCAAAACCAATAACCTCTGTTGGATTAAAATAATATACATCATCAACTTTAGAATCAAAATTATCTCCAGGGAAATCGATAATTATGTTATTTGCTTTTGATGTGATTGCAACTGCAACAGTATGAGCACTGCCGGCTATTCCTCTTACTGCCCTTACAATTCCCCTAAAATTATCAAAAATATTTTTAGATTTAAATACATTTAGAACGGTCAGTGTTTCATCACTGATCTGAATATCAGTATTTGGTCTAAGATACTCTGGTAGTGGAGTTATTGGAATATCAGTAACCATACCACCCACTGCTTCTGGAGGCATCTCAGATAACATTGTAAAATTATCAGCAGCAACACCAATAACTTTATCTCCACTTAGGCCAGAAATAAATGTTGATAGACCACTTATTTTAACAATATTTCCAGCTTCTAAATCATGATATGTTGAGATATATCCAACAATTTGATTTCCATTAAGACGCTCGAAAGTAAAATTTTCATAAGAAAGTATTTCTTCGGTAATACTTTCAACTTGATTTCCAGTTAACTCAAGAACCTCGGCAGAGGCTCCTCCTCCACCAGTTCCCTCATTGTCAAATATTATATTATCACCAACTTTATAATTTGTTCCAGGGTCAATAATTGATATTGTCTCAACACCACCATCTTTTTTGGATTTTACTAGAATTCTCTGTAGTTCGTCTTTGTATGGTTCTGTAAAGAAATCATATCCTGCATTCTCTTCAGTTACATTATATGGGAATGTATTTCTAATTAATCCATCTGCGTTAAATTCATAATCCTGATTAATTTCTACAGAAGATCCTATAATATTTTCTTCTAATAATGTTGATCTATAAGTGTTTCCGATAAAATATGGGAAACTTGATATAATATTGCCAGTCAGGGGATCATTTTCAATAGTGGCATAATAAGCATAAACTCCATTGGGATATTCAGGTGTTTTTGAAAATCTTCCATTATGTACATCTAAATCACCAGATCCTTTGAATACATAGTCATCAACAAAAGTTCCAGATGGGAATCCAGAAGGCCTATTTTCAATATTACTTACATCTAATTCGTATCCAGATTCTATTTGCTTGATTGTAGATCTTGAATCTTCTGGATCAGTATATGCATATGCACCATAAATTGGATTTCCATCATATGCATAACCAATTAGAGGTGAGTGTGCATTTACATTAATATCTTCAAAACTTGTTTTTAAGTTTTCATTATACCCAACTATACCATATTCTAGTTGATTTTCTCCACGATCAAAAACAGTCTCTCCATTATATTCAGAGAATCTTGTTCTATTATTTAATGATAGACTTCTAACTTTAACGTTAAATGTAGCTTCTGAACCCCTTGATTGACCAATTACAAAAGTGTCCGATGGGTCATAATTTGTTCCAGGGTTTAATACAATTACATCGATAACTTTACCAGTTTCGTCAATAACTGCTCTTGCCTTTGCTCCAAATCCAGATCCACTTGTAATTATTACGTCTGGTGGAGAGAAGTAATTTTGTCCAACTTGTGCAACTGTAATATCAATGATTTTTCCATCAATAATTAGTGGTATAAACTCAACCCCAGTTCCATTCAATATGGTGATTCCAGGTTTTTTCTCAAAGTTTAAAATATCTGAACCATAATCCGTACCCTTTTCATATACTAAAATATCTACCACTTCACCTTTTACAATTGGAGTTGCCGTTATGACACCAACCGTATTTGCAATTGAAACATTTATATTTACTTCAATTGGTTGATAATTAAAAATATGTAGCCCAGTTCCAATTCCAGATATTTTTTTAACTAATCCACGATCAAAATTAGTGGTATTTGTTCCACCAATTCCAGCGTCTGATAGTCTAAAATTATCATCATCTACTTTAATTACATAATATTGATTTGCAGTACTCAACCCAACAATTTCATCCCCAGTTGTTGAATATGTAACAATTTCTCCAGTGTTATATCCATGAGATTCGAATCTAAGGGAATTTGTGATCGTTGAAATACCAGTGGTTTTAATAGCCACTTCTCTATTTGAATATCCAGAACCAGAATTAAGTACATTAACACCTGTCAGTTTCTTCGTGGAATCTTGCAATCTAAAAATATGTTTACCACCAGAAATAGATCCAGTACTAAATCCTACAGTATTAATACCACTATTAAAATCTGATATTGTATCATATAATCTAAAACTAACTGAATCTATGATTTCCGCATAATAAACCCCGCCAGTTTCCAGGAAATTTCCAGTTAAATTGGTTTGCCCAAATCCAGTGATTGGAATTGATGGGTTTCCATTTGGATCATAAATTATTGCTTCGCCATTTTTAAAATTGTGATTGTTTATTGATCGAATAGAGTCTTGATATACAGAAACACCCCCACCATCACTTGCATATTTTCCACTAAAGTCAACCTCTCTAAAATAATCAATTAAGATTGGTTCAACTTCAGCTCCAGATCCATTTCCACCAACAATTGAAATGTCACTAACACCATTGATATTAAAGTCTTGAGGGTTAATTAAAATATCTTGCAAAGAACCAACAATGGCAACATTGGCTTGTGCATTTGTTGCTCCAACTAAACTTGGGCTAGTGATATTGACTTTTGGTGGGTTAACAACATCATATCCACTACCACCATTGAATAGTGTGATTTCTTGTAGTGGTCCATAATAAATTTTATCATCAACTTTATAGTTAATGATTTCTACACCATTAATTAACATTCCAGTTGGGCCAGGAATTGTTTTAATTTCACTACCAGTATCAAAAGATCTTACTAGATTAAATTTTTTGAGTAGTTTTTGTGGATTAATCTTTTTATTATATTGAGATGCTAAGATAAACTGATGACTTCCAGTATCGCCATCAGATGGCTCATCAATTTTAATATTTTGACTTGCCTCAATAAATGATCTTGCAACATATAATTTAATTTTATTACTTGGTGATAGAACCTCTATAAAATAATTTCTACCAAATTCTAGTCCTTCAATAGGTGTTACTGCAGTTCCAGCAGTATATACAATCTCATCACCAGTTATGAATGGAACATTTCCAGCAAAAGAAATAATGTTATATGTACCATCTGCATTCTGATCCTGAATAGATCCAGATCCAGTAGATGCTTCGTTTATTGATCTAGAAATAGTCTCAATATCAATCTCATAATCTGGTAAAGAGTTTGAGGCTACAAAGATCTCATTACTATCTTTGGAAAGATAGGTATTTAGAATATTTGCATTAATAGTATCATTTCCATATTGAAGTTCAATTCCAGAACTACTAGATTTCTTTAGTTTTCTTCTAATGTCATAATTGGCATTTGGAATAAGATTGCTAATTCCAGTACCAGATAATACAACTTCATTATCACCAGTAATTGTTACGGTGGCTTCGTTTACTGCTATATTATCACTACCTCTAAATAGGACTTCTACAGTATCATTATTACGAAGGTATGCTTTATCAATATTAGTACCAAGAACAAAAACAGATCCAGAAAAACTGATAATTCGAATTCTAGATGATGTATTATATTTCCAGGAGTTGAATGTAATTTGACTTACAGTTTTATTACCGCTGGGATTTTTAATTTTTCTACCGACTGACTTGACTCTAAAAACATCATTAATTTCAGTATTAGTAATTTCTTTCCCTTCAATTTCTTGAAATTTTGAAATGGTTCCAGTTAAACGAAGTTCAACCTTTTCATTTGTACCTCTCGTATATCCATAAATGATGTCATTTGTTCTTACACTATCATTTGTTTGAATAGTTTGAACAATACCAGAACAATTTAAAAATTGATTGACTGTTTTATCCGTATATGTGATTGTATTATTTCCAACAACTAATAATCCGCTTTTTGGAAATCCAATTGTTGTGTCAACGGTGAGTACGTTTGATCCTATTGAAGCTCCACCAATACATTTTGTTTCTGGTGTGATTGAAAATGTACCTTCAAATCCAGGTGAGGGATCAACATACTTCTGAAATAGATAAATGTTGTAATAGTCTTTACCATCTCTACTATTATATTCTACCTCTGAAATGGGAGCAGATGCTCCATTTATATTTGAATTATTTGAGTTTGAGTCCTGATATAAAGTTTGACCAGATAGTAAAAGAGGGTCTCCTCCAGATATTTTTTCGGCTACTAAAAATAGTCTTCTTCTGAATTCTGATTCTGAAGAAGAAAATAGAGAATTGGTATTATTCGTAATCGATGCATTCTCACCAAATAAGCATGACATTAAAATGTTAAAGGAACCTTCAGTGCCTTTAGATTGGTAGAATGATCTTAAATTTTTGATGAAGTTGTTTACGTTCAAATCTGAACTAAAACTCTCATCCTCAAATCCAGGAGCAAAAATTACCTTTAAGTTTCTAAAAAATTCTTTGAGGAAAAGAGCACTTAGATTTGTTACAGTATCTCCAGAAGTATGTGATTCGGCTGAGGTCTTCTCAAATACAACTTCCCCAGAAGAATAGTCACTTATACCACTAAATCCACGAACACATCCAGTAAATGAATTTGCTGTAATTTGAGTATAATAAACAATTTCATTGCCAACTTTAAAGAGTCCATTCTTATTTGGATAACCCTTTGTTGACTCTACGTAAAATACCGAATCATCTTCAGTTACATTAGCAGTTAGAGTGGTTGTTCCACTAATAACTTCTGGTGTTAAATTATCAAACTTTAGATATTGATCTAAATTATCAATAATATCTGCAGATAAACCCTGAGAATCTTGAGAAAGATAGTATTGCTTTAAAAAATCTATTGATTTGGGATTTTCAATTGCCACATAAGATGGCAATTGCCCTTGAATAATTTCACTTACTTTTACGCGCTTATCAATTCCTGGCTCTATCATTTTACCTAGTTAGATTTCCGTTTGAATAACTTGAAGTGACTGGGAATCCGATTCCCGAAACCTGCTCACCAGAACTAATAGTGTCCTTCACCATATTTATGGTGCTTTTTGAAACAGATAGTTCAACAAATAAGTTTGTTAACCCTATAACATCATTACTCTCTGGGAAGGCTTGGACCTCAACAATTCCAGATGGCAAATCTGTAGATATGATATTAGTTGTAAAGAGTCTAATTTCTCCATTCTGATAATCAACGATCCCTGCATTTTGAACAGCAGTGGATGGTTTTCCATTTGTATCAATTTGAATGAATGATATAATACCAGTCTTCATATCATCATTTGGAGTATCAGTCATATAAAGTCTTTGAGAAACTCCACTGATAAAAAATCCAGTTGATTTGATATTTCTTCCAGTGCTAACAACGTGGAATTTATTTCCAAAACACAATTCATATTGTGCTGGTTGATTCAATTGGGATTTCATATCCCTTCTAATTTTGACCTTTGTAATATTTGAAGTGATTGCAGGACTGGTATCATCAACGATCTTTAATAGTTTACTATACTTAAATCTTCCACCAAAGTTATTCAAATCCTCTGATTCCGAAAATGTTCCCAATGTTGAGGAAACACTTGACTTCAAATCATTAACACTAGTGACTTTACTGCTATTATAATAAACAAAACAATCAAGTTCAATAGAAAGGACCTCAATATCCACAATACTCTGTTTTATTCCAGCCAAAGAATAGTTCTTAAGTCTATTCAAAATACTTTGCTTGTTAAAATCCGATATAAAATAATCATTCTTTGGTTTAATACTAATTTGAACCTCACCAAACTTTGGTGGATTTAATTCTTCACCACCAACGACTGATACAGATTCAGCATCAGGATAAATGAGTTTTACAATAGACTCATAATCACTAGCCGTAACCGCTCTGTACTGCGATGAATATGTTTTGGGTGCAAAGTACTTGACAGACTGTAATGACTCTATCTCGGTCCCTCCCTGTGCCTTAGAAGTGGTACTTACGGTAATACTTCCAAGTGGTGAAATATTTTGATCCGAAGAACCTCTCAATACACCAGAAAAACTGAAATTGGTTACATCATTTCCTTCAATACCATCGGTAATAATATATGATGCAACAATTTGACTACCAGTTTCTAGTTTTTTACCAAGAATGCCGTCTCCAAACAAAAGTTCGTATTTTTCATCCTTAACTTCTTGAACAAAATAGATCTCAGAACCTGCTTTTACATTTACAATACCATCAGCTTTCACATATTGCTTTCCAGCAGTTGGATCTCCTGGGCCTTTCACTCTTACAATTAATGTCGCGGTATCTACGAAAGAATTGTTAATAATAAATCTCTGATCTAGTGAAGTATCAACATTAAACTTCTTGGTTGCATAAGATCCCTGATAAATGTCAATATTAGTGAATGTGGCCGTCCTATCTCCAATTAGTCCATCAGTAGGATCATCAAGAGGTGATGTAGTTGTAATATCTTCGGGTATGGAAAATACAAAACTACTATTTTTTGTGGTTCCGACGCAAACTAGTCCAGCTTTAAGCGTAACCGTTGGACTTTCTCCGTTAAATTTTACCTGAAACGATATTTTTGCTTTAGATGCTGTCCTTGAACGCGGAACATATCCAATATTACGCGCAAGTGAGACAACATTTTCTCTTAAAGTTGCGGAATCTATGAAAGATTCGTTCACTGCCATGTTCGCATTGAAGGCAGTGATGTATGTATTGTAGGCTAAGGTATCAATTAGAACAGAAAAGTTGGATCCTTCAAAATCAAAGTCAGTAAAGTCTGAATTTGCTCTCAAATAGTCTTTAATTTGATCCTTGATCTGTTCAAAGTCTAAATTTGTATATTTTGTGAATGGCATTATCTTGTTGCCTCTAAGATGAACGTGAATTCTTGTGTGGGAGCTGGTAATCCGATAATATCATATGCAATAACACACTCAAATTCATTCAAATCTGGCATTGGTCTTACAGCCACCTCTACATTATCTACTCTAGGTTCAAATTGTTCGATTACTGATCTTATTTGCTCCTGAATTTGACCCGAAGCACCATAATCTACGAACTCAAAAAGCAAATCTCCTACGGGTGAACCTAATTCTGGATTAAAAAATCTCTCATTAAAGTGTGTTTCAACTAAATTACGAACAGCCCTCTGAATTGCTCTCTCATTTTTTAAAATTGGTAGGTCTTTTGTGACAGGATGAGGCTCAAAGGACAAGGAAATGTCCTTAAATGCCCTTGAAACTCTCTTGACTGCCATTAATCGACCATGAACTTTATGTATTTATAGGGTATCCAGATAAAATCCCTCTCTCAAATAATCTGGATCCTCAACAAATACTAAATTTTCTCTTTTTTTTATATTTTCACCTTTCCAGACGGGTATTGCTACCGAATTTCCGTATCTAAAATCTGGATTTTGACGAAAATGTACCTCAATTAGATGATCGCCAATGAATTCACAATTAATCCACTCATATGCACCGACCAAATTATTCAAAATTGAAGGAAATTTTACTTTTTTGTCAATTTTAGTCCATTTTTTCCACTTGTAAAGAGGATCCGATGCATCTCTTTCACCAAGAATGACTAATTTTGATTCTTTATATTGATAATCCACACTCATATGTGGGCCATGAAAGATCTCACACCAAAATTCTGCAGGATGGAAGTGATCTGTCGAATCTTTTATAGTCTCTATGCGAGAAAAGCGGCCCATCCCTAGAAGGTTCATACTGGGTCGAACGATATAATCCCCAGAAAATGGAACAGGCACCCCTGTAGGTCCACAGAGATGCCTTAGACGTTGATTTAAAATGAGTTTGTTATAAACCCAAAGATCTTGTGGATGTATTTGGTTCCATTCTTCTTTGGGTTCCATAATCATTTCTTCAGCGACCCTGACCACGATAAGGCTTACGAGCCGAGTTACGGGACGACGCCGCATATTTTGTGTTCTGAGAACATCCCTGACGAGTTTTTTTGGGTTTGCCAGGTTGGAAATTAGTCTTGTTTAGGCCGACTTTTGCACGTACTGCCATAATTAATTCACTCCTCTAGTAGTTGTTTCATTTCGTGACGGAAGTTTCCAGGATTCAATGTGGGATCCTGAGTCATATAGTACTCATGAGCGTACCATTCCATTTGATCCATGAACTCTTCTTCGGTGAGTTCTTCGTGGACAAGTTGTTGCCCACGGTAGATATTATAGTAGTGATTCTTTTTCTTAGCCATTTGCATGTACCTCAGATAACACGAGTCTTTTCGTGACCGACCCTGATGCGGGGATCACACCAAATCTCATATCCTGCTTCCTTTGCATCCAGACAGAAGGAAACATCCTCTCCACACATATCTTGTACATCACCACTCTCAAAGACTTGCATCTTCGGTGCAAACCATGGATACTTCATCTCCTTATTCTCAAAGACTCCGTGCTTGATGAGGATCCATCCGAAGCCTGCATAATCAACCGTGAATGGTTTGCGACGATTCTTCATCGTCTCCAGTGTCTCATGATTCATGACTCCACCGTTCTTCGCAAAGTCATCCTCCTCTAGCCAGTGTGCCACAGAGGTTGTCCGACCATCCTCGGTACAGTACCATCCAGATGCAATGTCCTGATCCATCAGTACCAACTGATAGAACTTCTCGGTATTGAACACAATATCACTATCAATCCATAACTGATAATCGTACTTCAGTTTACCATCCCAGGGAATCTGATCGGGACCCCTCAGAACATTTGCTCCGAGACACTTACAACGAGCAAAGTTTACCATGCTGCTGTAGTCCTGTGAAATCTGAATCGCGGCCCCTGCCTGTACCAGATCAAAACACAGTTGTACAAAATTCTTAAGATACGTATATGATACTCCCCTTCCTGGTAGACAGAAGACAATCGTCTTCCCCCTTACCATCTCACGGGCTTTCTCATAATCCCACTCTTCGGTTGTTGTTTTCGCTGCGGGTGGTTTCGCTTTAATTGTAAATCCTTTCGCCATAGTTGGAATGATGAACTCAGTTATTCTAACGTATTATATAGTGGCTGTCAATCTATCGTCTCACACGTTTCGATGACAAGATCATTGCCATCTAGAGACGCTGAGAGGCACGTCCCATCGTACCATCCCATATCATTTACAAGATACTCTGGAAGTAATATCATATACTCATGAGTCACTGGATCGACCTCTACGGTTAATTTTATTGGCCCAGAATTTTTTTTCATCTCGATGTTTATTCTCTTGGAATTATATATGGGGTGGGGGTTTTTGAAAAAGTATTCGATGAAACATAAAGCCCTCTTGGGTAACACTTTATAGATTGGGGGATCCTTCCCGTTTTAAACACGGGGGGCCCATCGCCGCGCTAAGTAACACAAACCGCGCCGCTAATAACTGTCAATTAACGGTGCAGCTTGTGTGTGGTTGATGATGCTTAGGCTGTGTCTCAGACTGTCTGTAATGCCCTGCGAATGTCCCGCTGAATGTTCTTCAAAGCCCTGTGATCTGAGACTGTCTTAGAGGTCGTAATTACAGCTCCTGTGTGATGCTTCCAAACGCGATGTTTCTTCTCCCTGATCAAGCTGAATTCTGCTGCTGTCATCATCTCTGTGACAAGCTTATCGAATTTCATAATGAAACTGTTTGGTGGGTTAATTATCACTCAAAGGAGGGAAGCTTATCGATTGCTTCCTGGTGATATTTCTCGGCATAGACACCAGCAAAGAATGCAGCTGTGCCTGGGTAGCGTTGCCCCAGGGCAGGCTGAATATCGGTCTGACTGTTACGCTCAACCAGACGAATTTCTTTGGTTTTGATGTCAGAGCAGACGGAGAAAATAGCCATTAGTTGTTGTTAATTAAGAAAGAAAGAGTGAGTGAGAATCAGACCAGAAGATCTGCAGTGGTGAGAGCACCAAGCCGCATTCCAGAACGAAACTCAGTGGTGAAGAATTCAGTGCCATTGTAGAGACGAATGAACCACTCAAAATTCTTCTGAAACACACACTCTCCAGAGATTCCGTGCTCAGAAAGAATAGCATTCAGGCGAGACTTAGTGGTAGCAGTCTGATGGTCACCATCATAAAGCTTGATGCCGTTGCTATCAATCTCAGCGATCAGATTACCATGCAGATAGACACTGGAAAGATCACCAGTGGTGAACACTGAAGTGTTATCTGAAGTCCAATCGATGCCATCGGTGATAGCTTTGTTCATTTGGATTTCGATTTTACGCATGAGAAAGAGAAGAGAAAGATTTGAAGGGGTGCGGTTTGATCCGCTTGTGGCCATTGTAGGGCCTGGGGTGATCAGTGACGATCGCTGATGTTCCAGCTCCCCGACTGTCCATCGTTGGAGATGCGACCCTCACGAATCGCTTGGCAGCGGGCGGCATCCCGCTTGGTCTGCTGCATGTAGGATGCCAACGCCATCTGAATGGCGGGGTTGGCAGCAGCGGTATCGTTGAGCAGGAATGCTCCGTTGTGTTTTTTGATCATGTGGCTATTGTAGGGCCTGGAGGGTCGGTTTCAAGGGGATGGTGGCCGGTTCAGCGGCCGAACACCGTATCAGCGATGGCGTTGGTATTTTCATCACAGCGGCACCAACGGTAGGCGTTGCCGTTATGGGGCACAGCCCAGATCATGCAGGGCTCATCCCATGCCTGACCTAAGCGGTAGGCGTGGTGGATGTCTGTAGCCCACTGGCAAGCGTGCTCGTCAAAGGACTGCCAAGCGGTGGGCTGAACGGCGAACGAAGAAAAGAGCATGAAACGGATTCGTTTGGATGTGGCCAGTATAGGGCCCCCATGGGGCAGATCAGTGGTGAAGTGGGCCGGTAGCCCGACCGTCACACGTAGTGCTTCGCCAGTGCGATCAGTTGAGAATCCTCAACCATGACAGGGTTGGGATCGCACTCCCACTTGTGGAAGGTCTTTCCCTCGTCACCCTCCCATTGGATGGACTCCACAAGGGTAGGAGAGACAGCGGGAACCACAAAGGTTCCGACATAGGCGCCGCCGTAGTGGGCGGTCAGGGTTTCGATTGCTTGTGTTTTGTTCATGATCTTAGGCTTGCACACTTTGGCGTTTTTTGCTGTATCGGTTGATACCGTTGTGGAAAACCAGTTGGCGAACTGGCCCCTGGCATTTCTTTAAGCTTTCAGTCTTCAATTTCAACGTGGTGAATCTGAAACTGTGGATTAAGGCGGTTACATGTAGCAATTGCCTCTTCAGCTGTTGTTGACAGATAGGAGAGACAATCGCTCATCACCCAACCATTCGAACGGTGATGTTCGCCATGAATCAGAAACTTAAGCTCTTGCATGTTGTTGTTAATCAGTTGGTAAAAATGAATAGTTTAATCAAAGATCTTTCATCATTTCATTAACTTCAATGCCGTCAATATTGGCATCATCCCACTTAACACCATCAGGGGTTTCTGTGAAACCACAATCATACAAAAAATTGACCAATTGTTGATAGTTTGCACAACGCTTTGCTTCTTTATACAAACCCTCTTCATTCTGAATCCAGAGAGCAACATTCCAGGTCTCCCAATTTGCCCAACCGTTGTAAGTTTCAGTCATCAGATTTGTGTGTGTTTGTTTGTATGTGGCCACAATGCCATGGATTCGGGGAGAGATCAAGCGGGCTTGTGCCAGCCCCCCAATTGGTTTTTTCTCTTTACTTTTCTGCAAAGATTGCAGTCAATTTGGATTGCACACTCATGGCAATTTTTTCCTCATTCTCACCATGATCCTGAAAGTCTGCCATGGCATCATAAATGGCATCCAATTCCTCATCGGTGAATATTTCCAGGAGTTGGAGTTTCTGAATGTTTGTGGTCATGGAGTTGTTGTTAGTTTGTTGTTTGTGAGTTGTGATCAATAATCGATGTTGGAGTTGATGTAATCTTCTACATCAAATTTGTTCTCCTTTTCTTCCCATTCTTCCTTGTAATCTATCACGTCAAAGATTTCACCTTGAGCATCATTGATTTCGGACCAAAGTTCATCAAACATGAAAAAATCCCGTCAACATGTATACATTACACGAAGACGGGACCAATAGGGAGATTAGTGGACAGTTTGAGAATTGGCCTCGGCCCAGGGATGGCCCAACTGCCAATCCACGAACTGTCACAGTATCTCTTGATTAATGTTTATTTAAATTTAAAATGAATAATTATCATCTTTAATTGTTGTATATAACTCTTCGTCTCCTTCTAATCCCAACAGCTTTGACCAATTCTCATCATCTTGTGGAAGCTCCAGATCATCATAAACATACATGTCTAATATGACACGTACGTGACGTTTTTGTGCGACAGACATTGCGTATGACATGTGATGTGTGAATCTAGATGTACATTATATCATGCGTAATGCTTGTATGCAAGCTCTACGAGATCGTATGTGTTGTGTGCATATTCCTCGTCGAGATTATGTGCATATGTGTCAATCTCGTCGAGACTTTCATAATGCACATCAATGATGTGATCTAGTGCGAAATCGTCGTACATGTGTGAATCTAGTCGAGATGTTTGTGTACTTGATGATTATAGCACTATATATGCGAATCTAGTCGAGATCTGTGATATGTGTTCATAATCTAGTCGAGATCTCTGATAGAAATCTCTGATAAATCTGGGGGTTGACAAAGACTCTCTCCTGTGTTATGACGGGCTTTACTCACAACGGCCCCGCACATTTCCAAAGGTATTCTCAAAGGTTTATCTAAGGGTATTATTGGATAGTATCCAGAGAATTCTTCTCAATAAGATAACATTTCCAGCCATGTTTTTTTATCCATTTTTAATATATCTTGAAATGCTAATCTTTGGGTTTTTTCTTACAATTACACTGATGTTTATACATCCAGGTATAGGGTCTCCAATGGTATTTGGGGGGAGTTATATTGCAGTATTTGCAATGGATTTCATTTGTTACTGTCATGGTGTATTAAGTAATACTCATCACCACTTATCTATGGGACATTTGGCTGCATATAATTTAGTTTTCAGTTTCATATTACAACCACATTTTTGACATAAATTATACTCTTTTTTATAGTACTCACACTCATCACATATTGATAATCTTTCCTTTCTGATTTCCTCTTTCATGAGTAATGACTTATCAAACTCTTTCACCACATCATTAGTTGTTTGGAGTAATGATTTAATTTGTGTTCTCCAGAGTTGGTATCTTTCTTTTAAATTGTTGTTCTCTTCTGTCATGATGTAATTACTGTGATTGAATATGTATCATAAAAAAAAGACCCCGTGGGGCCTTTTTTCTTTTAGTTCACCGAACCCTCTGGGATTTTGACTTCCATGACATTATTTGTGGTATAAGGATTCGGGCGAATGTCATGACACACCCATTGGTCATTTGTATAGTGATAGGTATACTCTGCCCCATAGTTATCATCTGCGGCACAGAGGAACTCATTCAAATCTTTATAGAGTTTGGGTTGATTTGACTCAATGGATTCACCACGGGATGTATAATGCAGTGGGCCAGATTCGGGAAGAGTTTCATTCTTCCATCCGACATTTGTCCAGGTGCAAGACATATCACCACCATCAATCAATTTGTTGACTTTATCGGCGGTATTGTAGTGATCCCGAAGAATGCGACCATTGTATTCAGGATATCCATCATAATGACAATATGCAGCCAGGATAGAACCATCCTTGAGTTGTTTGCCGATCAGTGAACGAGTGCCCATGAGAATTTGTGAAAGAAGAATTAGAAAGAACTCAGAAAATCAGACGATGAAGTTAGAATCAGGATCAAAAGTCACCTCAGAGATAACATCAAAATCCTCGGTCATTTTGACATAATTCCATTCACCCTCATCCTCACCTTCCTGGTAACAATGAATGAAATTGTCGGAATCAGTTTTTACAAAGCAACCATCATAGTTGTCCTCATCGAAGACATAACCAGCGGCAATCAGTGCATCAGTGAAAGTCATGTGCCTTGTTTGAAGAATTAGAGAAAAAGGAATTCAGAAAATCAGCAATAGACGGGAGAATAGTCCTTACCAGTATATTCTTCAAGATTGAAATCAGTCACCTCGGCACCATTTGCAAGATACTGATTGATGTCATACATGGCATCAGATTTGGTACGAGTGGTGAAAGAAGTCATCTCCTGAGACATCAATTCAGAGGGATGCCAGATGATACGCTTGACAAAACGCTTACCAGTTCCGACGGGAAAGAAGTCAACCTGAGTGGCAGAGGTTTGGAGTTGCATGTGGTGTCTTGTGTTGATGAACTTAGTATAGGGCAGAGTGGGGCAGAGTCAGGGGCAGAGTGGACAGCCCCTCAACTGGGTTCAATGCGGTCAACTTCGATCTGATAGACGTTCATCGGGTGGTGTTCCTCTCAACATGGCCAATATACATCGGATCAGGGGGCCGTGCCAGCACCCTGTGCCACTTCGCAAACTGGTTTCAGCAGCGACTCCTGGCGATCCAGTTCATACCATACAGTTGTTAATTTCAAACTCATGTAGCTTACATACTCATTATCTTCAATGAGAGTCAGAATATTCTCAACTTGTTGTTTTGCCATGACAATCTTTTCCAGTTGAGTCATACGAAGAATACCTCCAAACCTTTAAGATTAAGTTGCATGGCTGAATATGGAGTGGTTGAATTGATGTTCACTACATCTCCGACCTTTTTTGGATTGACTGGGGCATGATACTCTCTTGTTTTTGAATTGTAGAATCCCCAGATAGATTTAACAGGAGCACCACCGTTGTAACTGAATTGAGAATGATTGCGAATCCATATAGCAACCACATTCCTTTTGTACTGTTCAAATTCATATGAATATCCTTTGGGAGGTTTGTGTTGAAATTCGATCATTTGTGATTACGAACAGGCCAGGTGAGTTCTAGAGTATATGACAATAGAATCATGAAAGAAAAAACAAATAAACCAGAAATCATTCTTCTTCCTCTTCGTAAATTTCGGAAAACATCTGATAATAGAGTTCAGAGTGAATGTCAAAATTATCAGGAGTTTTACCCTCCCAAATGGTCAGAATGTGATCGTAGAGTGTCATTGGTCCTGAATTGGTTGACAAAGGCATTCTAGCGCCTTGTGGCTAGGTCTCAGAGTGCATTGTAACTATTCTTCAACTTGCCCAGTGCTTTGGCATGTTAAAGTTGAGGCAGCTGAATACCTCACGATCGACTAACTTAACTGTGGTTTTGCCATCCGAGACAACAAAACCCTCTTGTTTGATCTTCATGGGGCCGACCAGGGACACTGGGGCATCCGTGATGATAAGACTATCGATAAATTCCTCTTTCATCTCCAGAACCATAAGATAGAGGTTTACGAGATGATAATCACCCAGAATGGCACACAAAATCTCATCTGTCAGGGGAATACCCTGCTGAATGCACAAATTGATGGACGTTTTACGCTTTTCTGCCTCTTTTTTGGACAGAAATTTGATTTTGCGCGTATCAATTTTGGGCGCGGAACCTTCTCCGCGCAGGCGGTCAAGACTCGGTTGAACCCACCTGATCTGGGGGTGGGGATCGAACATATCAAATAGTGGATTAGCCACCATGTTCCTCAGATCACCCTCACCAGTGTAAAATGTGTGTGGTGCAATGATAAGTTTCTCGGAAACATGTTCGGAGAAACGATAGGTGATCAGATTAGATTTGAACTCGGTGCCATTACCGAACCCAATAAATTCACCCTGATATACTTCAGTGGTACGAGGAAGATACTTGAAACATACATGAAGAATATCGGCAACAGGGCCCTGATAGTGTTGATCGATTTCTTCATGTGAGTGTGCAATACGAATCTTTTTCTTGTTGAATACAGCTTTAGTACCAACAAAAAATGTACCAGTTGCAGGATCAGTTCCCCATACAATTGCAGGAGAACCATCCATCTTCACCGACATATATTTGGGATTATAAAGAAGTTCAATCGCTGACAGATCACCAGTCAGGATAGAATCTTCGATGTGGTCGATGTGAAGGTTCTTCATCAATTAAAGAGTGAAAGTTGTTCGAATTGAATGTGATCACAGCAAGAGTCATCGTCTTGCAAATCGATCATGTCGGTGTCAACGTGCTTGATAAGTTTACCAAACAACATGTTGACGAAATCACGATCTTCTTGAGTAATCATTGACAATCAGGATGTGGTTGTGGAAGTGTAGCACAGATGCGAGAGATACGCTCCATCTGTTCAATCTTACTCTCTCCCTGATACACCATTTTTGTCATAATTAAAGCAGAAAGAATAAGAAAGACGAAGATGAAAGGGTTTTTAGTCATCATCAGTGTGGTGTGCCTCTCAACATGGCCATTATAGGCGGTTGCCCTTGGGCAGACCAGGAATCTGGTCCAGTTCGGGAATTGGCCTATGACCTAGAATGGCATCCATACCTTCCTGAGCCCTTTGTTTCATTTTGTCATGAAAATCAATCAGACTTTGAATACCTTCCCTCAGATCTTTGTAGAAGAGATCAACATCAACCTCACCATCATTCAGGTATTCATCAATTGATTCATGCAAACGTAATTTACGTTGTTCTGCATAGGTTTTATCTGGCCCAAGATAGGGGCGACCCTCAATAGTAAAATTAGGCACACTCATGGATGTGATCATGCGAAGGAACAAAGCCGGGAATGTATGGATGACCAAATTCCCAGACAAATACGGCTATAAAACCGACGAAAAAATACTTCATTTTACCAAGAATTGTTGTTCATAGTTTAGTAAATCTTGAGGAGCAAGATCCCCAACATCACCATCATATTCTACTGCATTTTGATAGTATTGTCCAACCTTTTCATACAGTTTGATTCCCAGATGCTTGTACTTTAGATTAGTGGGAACATAAACTTTGTACTCCACACCATCATTGTCTGTAAGTAAGCTGAGTTGCTTGTTTTCAGATTTGGTGACACATACTGTCGTCCTTGCAAGGTTGAACAGATTCTCAAATACAGTATAATCGGACAGATAAACATCTGGATTATCCATGATCATCCTGGCGATGAATTGTGGTGACAGACAGTGATCATCTGTGCGATTTTTGCTGTCATTCATTGCCGCTTCACTGACAAATCCAGTGCGATTGTAACCAGAACAAAACACTAGATCATAATAGATACGTGTGATTGGACGGAAATAGTCAGGATCACTCCAATTGTCAATGTTGGCACGGAGTGCATTGTATGCTGTGCGGCAGTAAACAGTCCAGTCCTTCATTTGTCGTTCAGGTAAGTTTCAGAATGAGCCAGATCAAAGATACTATTCAAAATTTCATCGTATTCTTTATAGTATTTGCTACTCACAACTTGCCGCTGTTGTTCTTTACGAACAGCAGAGAAAATGAGTTTCCACTGGTGATGAGTAAGATTCATGAAAAATTAGTGATAGAGTGGTAAACTGCGCTCAAGTTCATGTGCCCCTTGAAGTACCCGGCCACTATAACACAGAGGGTGAGAGAGATCACCCCCAGCAGTGACAAAACGTTAGGAAGTGGATTGTTCACTTATACAAATAACCACCAGCCCAATCTGCATTCTCAAGCAACCACTCGCGGTCTTTGATCAGCAGAAGGTTGAAACGAACACCTTTGGCAGGAGACTTGATACTGGCAGGTTTATACACTTCACCAGTCTTCTTATCAACAAAAGTATGAACAGAGCGAGAACCATTGGCACTCATCATGATTTTGTGATACTTACGACCAGACTCTACAGTGAACTCATAACCACACTGACCATTCTTCAGTTCTTCAATACATGCTTGATGATAATCAGCATTCACTTCCAGATAAACAGAACGTTGATGAGACTTGATGCTGTAATCAATGTAGTTCTTCACCAGAGCATCACACAGCATCAGACAATACTTGCGGATGTTCAACTCAATGGTGTTTTGAGCATCTTTCTGAGCAGCGTAGTCAGCGAGTGTCTGAGTCATGCGGGAAACCTCTCAACATGGCCAATATATCCCGAATCAGTGCCAGGGTCAAGGGATCTGTACCAGTTCAGGAACTGGCCTTCTTTCTGCGGGTACGCTTGGCGGGTGCTTTAGCTTTTGTTGTCGTTTTCTTTGCAGCGGGTGCCCTCTTGGTTGCTGTCGCCCGCTTCGCTTCAGGTTTTTTAGTTGTTGTTACTTTCTTTGGTGATGTTTTACGTTTGGGTTTCTCTTCTGGTTTTAACTCAGGATACCTATAACGAACATCAATTTTTAGACGTGGTTTCTTTACCCTGTCATATTGCTTTTGCATGTGCTCATGACACTGAAACCATGCAATCTTCTTGGTCTTTCCTTCCACCCATTCCATACGAATGGGAAAGGTTTCGTATGGAAATAGTCTCTCAAGTTCTGCTTTACTAAGGCGAGGCATTATTAGGGAAAATTGCAAACATACTTTCTGAGTATTTTATCACACTTTTGTTTAAAATGTGTGTGCAAAGAGTTATTGAAACTAATTAGATCTTCATAGTAAAGATCATTTTTGTACCTTTCAGTCATCATATTATAATAAGTCCACATCCTTAAATCTTCAATATCTTCTATAATTGATTGTGTCCAGAATATGAATGCGTATCTATCACCTTTTATAACTTTATTGACACGATGAGGTGTTCCTGTTTCATATGTGATACCTTCACCAGCTTTGAGTTTAAACATTTTTTCCTTACCATCAATGAGTAAGACAAGTTCTCCCCCATTATAAGTATCTGGGTCATTCAAAAATATAGTGGTGCTGAAATTGCCAGATGCGGGATCATCAAAATGTGCATTATAGTAACCACCAGTCTCTGTTTTACTTACAATTGGATGTGAAACTCTAAGTGGATACGTATAGTTATAATATTCTTTGTTTGATCTTATTGTTTGATAGAATGCCTCTAGATCCAAATCAATTTCAGAATTCTTTTTTATCAAACTTAGATCAAAATTTGGTTTGTCGGGATCAATACTAAGAGATCTTAGTCCATTTTCCCATACACCATCTTCCATAGCTTTGTATATACTTTCAATTTCTTTTTTTGAAAAGAATTTCGAAATAAGATAAGACATCAGACAAACCAAGTTACAATAGAATAACGAGTTCCAGACTCAACGGGACAAACTCTATGGGGATAAAGAAATGTAGCGGGAAAGAATACTGCGGAACCAGCTTCAATCTTCATCTTATATTTGCCTCCCCAGAAATGCAGTTCTCCACCCTCATAATCATCATTTAATCCCAAGATTGCTGTCAAGGCTCTATTAGTTTTAGTACCATGATCAACATGCTCAATATATTCACCACCAGGACGATATCTGAGCATGGTATATCCAGAATCAGTTTCTATAGTTAGATGATTAAATCTGGAAACATAATCGTTCAGTTGAGTATTGAAAAACTCAAATAGTTTATTATCTAAGTCTTTTTCTTTGGCACTACCACCAGATGCTGAGATTTCAATCAAATCACATTTTCTTACTTTTGATTCTTCATTACCCTCCATCATATCACCAGTCGTTAGAGCTGGTTGCCATAGTGAACTATTATCGTCAAAATAGTCCATCAGTTCTTTACACTGTTCCTTAGAGAAAACATGCTTGTAATAGACGATTCCATCCATTAAATCATTCACATATTGTGGTTCTCCCATGTATATGTTTTTCATTTCGGTAATGACATGTGGTGGTGGTCTCCAACCCATTTTAACATATTCTTCTGCTACAGTACGTCTCACGAATGGTTCATCTATTTCACCTCGATTAGAATCATCAACACAACAAGATGCAGCACCATCAGCTCTCACATAATGTAAAAATACCTGAGAGCAAAAAGTACCCTCAAATTTATGCCTCCAATGTGGTGAATAACATCCTAAGAATACTACACCATCCCCAGGTTTCATAATGACCTCTTGAGGTTCATTATTATGATCACAAATATAAATTGGCCAATCATCATCTGCATCAAGATTGACCGAGACTGTTAATTCACATGCTGGTCTATCTGTATGACTCTTTAGTTCTTCACCGTTTGAATATATTCTACTATACACATAGGTTGGTAATAGTTGAGACTCGACAATCAATGAAAGATCATTGATCTTTTCATGAAGTAATTTACGAGAACCTTCATGGTTATAAACACAGGCTGAATTTGGTGCCTGACTGTCACCCTCATACTTATTTTTCTTATGATCTTCTTTCAGATTATCCGAAAGTTCCTTGGCATATTCCAAACTAATAAAGTTTGGTATTAAGAGATAATTTTGTTCTAATAATGTTTTATTCATTTCAATACTCCATGAATCCAACCTGTGCAAATATATTTTACTTCTGATTTTGGTGGATAACCACGATGAGTATAAGTCCAAGTTGATGGAAATATAATCATCTTCCCTGTTTCTGGTTGTATTTTTGTTCCATCAATAAACTCAGTATAACCATCTTCATGAATATCATTTAGATACCAAATGAAAGTAAAGTATCTTGGATTCCAATTGGAATCTTCATGGCCATGTGCAAAATCATGATGCCAAGTATAAAATCCACCTGGAACTGTTTCTTGTATCTGATAACCAGCATCTCCCCAACCCTCACAATATTCATGTATGTCCATGAACTTATGAATTTCACAGTATTTTTTGAAATACTCAGATACCTTATTGCAAAATATTTTATCCTCCTCTTCCCATCCTGTGATTTTTGATATTGATAAGTCCGTAGATTTCTTTATCTCTTCATTTAATCCAGCACCAACTAACCCAGGATACCGTCTGTCATCGGTCTTGAATTTTTCAATACAGTGATTACAAAAATCTTCATCTAAAGCATTATCAAATTCAGTAATGAAGTCGGAGAATTTATAATTTGGGGCACTAATATCAGTTATCATAACAATTAAATTTAATGACTGTGAATTACCCCATTCTCATGAACATGAGGAATTGAAGAATTATATAGGTGCATTTGTCCATGCTGTAATCCAGCACCTAAAAGTCCAAAGAAAATTAAAACTGGCACATACTTAATAAATTTCATTGAAAATGACTATACCTTTAAAATTATTTATATTCATATAGGAAACCATGATCAGTGGTATAATGTATCTTTGTGATACCCGCTTCTTTAAGAGCTAATGCACACACTGGACATGGTTTTGCCATACGCAATTCATCATGATTATGACCACCCAACCGTGCTACTACAATTGTATCACATTCTTCACGACATTTGACAAGAGCTGCAATCTCAGCATGAAGAAAGATTTTTTCAGGTCTTCCAACACGAAGAGCAAATGATGCCTGTAGTGGATGTGATTTTGTTTCTAAATTTGTTGCAGTTACAACAACTTTACTTTTGCTGAGAAGAACAGCTCCAACTTGTTTCTTAGATGGTGACGATCTGGCAGTTTCAATCGCCAGATCATAGATCGAGTCAGACAGCATCAGCGGCGGACCTTGGAGATGGCCGGTTCTCCCTTCTCAAACACGGTATCTACGACCGTCTGAACGCTGCGAGCGGTGCCCAGACCCACACGATCATAGACAGGCACACAGACCAGTCCAAACGTCTTCTGAGCGCCGCCCAGGCGGATCACACGACCGATTGACTGAGAGATACCGATGTAGTCCATGTTACGCATGAACAGAACTGCCTCCAGTCCGTTGACGTTGATACCTTCAGACAGAATAGAGTGGTGAATAACCACAAACTTTTTCTCAGGATCTTTACCCCAAGCGTTCATCGTGTCGAAGAACTTATCACGGGAAACTTTAACACCGTCGATGATAGCACCAGTCTTGCTGGTGATATACATGCAAGAATAGCCACGATCAGTGAGTTGTTGCTGAAAGTCAGACTCACTCAACAGTTTGACAATCTGCTTGGTAGAACGAGCAGCAATCAGGATTTTGTTGAGAGCATTGTCATCAATAGTATCTAGCAGATTCTTGCAATCAGACTGACGCTGATCACCAGTAGGCAACTCCTGAATCACAACCTTAGGAGGAAGAATATAACCTTCCTGAACAAGTTGAGGAGCAGGAACATTGTGAATCACCTGACCATAAACCTCAGGATCATTCATCCCAGGTTTTGAGATAGTGAGAGAATGCTTAGGAGTAGCAGTGAAGAAATAGCAACGCTTAGCGTTATTAGAAAAATACTCGGTAGGGCCAAAGAAATTGCGCTGAACAGAGTTGTGTGCTTCATCAAAGTAAATGGTGTCAACATAGATACCTGCCTCTTGAAGACGATGCAGTGAGTGATAAGTAGTGAAGATCAGTTCATGAACACCAACTGTACGACAGATGGTTTGGTGCATCTTGATCTGATCAACTTTAGTGGTGGAAGCATTATCAACCTCACCACTGTGAACATGCAGAACCTCTGCATTTTTGATGTGCTCGGTAAACTCTTCCCACAGCTGCACCGCCAGGAGGATGCGAGGAGCAACGACCACGATAGTTTTAGGACGCTTGCTCTGCTCAAGTTCAGTCAGAGCATCTTCAATCATACACATAGTCTTGCCACCACCCGTGGGGATGATCACCTGACCTTTGTTGTTGTCCCACATAGCGTTGACAGCATCGGTCTGGTGCGGGCGAAGGGTGATGGTCATAGTCTCTTGCGTTGATAGAATCATTATAGCAGAACAGGGGCCCCTGTGAAGGGCCCCTGAACCAGTTCGCAGATTGGCACAGAGGAATCAGACCTCTGGCACGATGTAATCGTAATCTACAACTTTACGAATTTCATCTGCATTATACTCACCAATCTTTTGAGCAAACACCTTGGAAGGAACACAAGCACGGTGAGTGTTATCCTTCTTGACACGGAAACGATAGGTGTCAACGAAGTCTTCAACTAGAGGCATGAACTTGATCATGTATTTGTCAAGTTCTTCATGAGAATCGTCCATTTCTTCATGAGAAGAAGCAGAACTATTCCACAAACAATACTCCTGAGTTGCACCATCAGTCATAATATATGACTGCATCATGTAAGGAAGAGTACGCAAGAAGCGTTGCACATTTCCTTTGTGACCATTAGAGGTGTTGAGAATGTGCAGTCCAGGATGGTTAGAATTAACCTCAGCTTTAACGTCAGACTCTTTAACAAACTCAATGCGACCAAGTGCTTTATGACGCTTAATTGCATCGTTGGCATAGTCACGAATGTTATCCTTTGTCAGACAGTGATCAATGGTATCAAACCATGCGATGATGGTGTCTTTATCCCACCCAAGCTCTTGAATCCTCCGAATAACGATGGCAATATAATCAGCCTTGGTTGGTGGTTTTGCAGAAGGCCTTCCGTTATCGGAAATTGCCTGATCTTCAAGAACATCCAGATTGGATACTTGGAAGCTGTTACGAGTAGACTCATCATACTCATAACGATCATAGACCCAATACTTGATACCAAGTTCCGCAAAAGTTACGGAGCGACCAAATCCACCCCACAGATCATCTTCTTCCTCTTCAGGAATCCAAATGGTACGAGGTGGTTGCTCGGTGGGAATAATACCCTGAGAGAAACTTCCAATTTGGGAAGGATCACGGGTAGTATCACTATTCCGTGCAAGGTTGATGTTAGTATTGGTTTCGTGATTCTTCCTGTTGGGTTGGTTGGTGGGAAGAATCACCCTCTCTTTGAACTTCATACCATCCAGTTCATAAACTGGGGTTGGCATACGGTCCAAGATGGATTGCCATGCCTTAACATCACCACTGTTGGGGATAGGCATGTACTGTGATTTACTCATGATTGGAAAGCTTTTAAAGCAAATTAACGAACTATGATCGGGGAGTTGAAAAGACTTTCAAGTCTCTCCCTCGACCACATGGCTAATATACGATGATCTGGCGGCCCTGTCAACCCTCTACCGAATCTTTTTTGAGTCTCTGTCCGAGAACCCTGACCATTAAGTCGAGAGTTACCTGTTGTGGCCTGCCTTTCCAACCATACCAATTAGTTTTCTTTCCGCTATCATGTGGAGGAAGCCTATCCACCGTGTAGTATTGTTCTGCTGTTGGGTCATATATTCTGTCTCTATATTGTGCCCACCAGTGTTTCTCTCCTCTGTAATCTTCTCCACTATATCCTACCAACTCGTCAGTATCCATAAGAAAACATAATGCCTGAGTGGCATGATAGCAGTGCCCATAGTACTGAACTCTTCCCTTATCCTGTGGATATAATAGTTTTTTATGACTTAATAAGTCTATTGTTAAATTCCTTTTGATTAGGCCTAAAACTAGACCCATATTGTTTTCATTAAATGTCCAGGGTTCAAATTCAAGAACCCTGGATCCTATGATCTCATTCTTATTATAACGATGTCTCTCTATAATCTTCATAAAGCTCTATAATTTTTTTCATCCTGGACAAGCCAGATTCTACACATATTTCAAGGTGTTGTCAAGTATTATGAACTTGTTACTGTTTCCCATGCAGTTCCATTATAGAACTGTAGTTTTTGAAGAGTTGAGTTATAGATGATTGCACCTTCATATGGTTGATCAATAACAGTTCCACCAGGCTCAGTACCATCTCTTACATCAGTTGCAACTCTTGGTGGTAAAATAAAGGATGTAGTGTTAATACCAACATCAACAACACATCTAGCAGTATCAGCTAATCCAACTGTCAGATAACCACCAATACATAAATCTGAACCAATTGTATTAATACCAATACCATCGTAACCCTCAGCATCATCAACAAATAGTGGTCCGTTTATTACTGCTATAGATGCAATACCAAGAACTCTTAAATCTTGGAATGTACTGATTCCAGTTGTGGTATTTAAATTAGTACTTTCACTAAATGATGCAATACCAGTAACAATAAGATTGGAGTCAATTGTTACAGTTCCAGCAATGGATACCTGATCAGTAATGTCAATGTTTCGAGTATTAACTGTAATTGTTGCACCAGTTCCAATAATTGCTGGACTTGATTCTTCACCAGCTACAAAGATAATGTCACCATAATGTATAGTCTCAGCAAGAAATGTAGTAACTCCAGTGAATGAACTAATACCAAGAACTTCTAAATTATTAAATGTGCTGACACCTTCTTGAATACTAATCGTGATATTTGCATTTGTTGCGCTCAGAACACCAGTTACAATAAAATCATTAACGGTAGTGACTCCAAGATTTGTTTGATAGTTAAAATCATTATCTAGAAGTAATGTTCCAGCAACATTCAGATCATTGAATGTGCTGATGCCACTTGTGGTATTGAGATTTGTTGGGTTTGGTAAATTGACAACACCATTAAATATGGCATCAGAATTTACGGTTAAATCATTTGAAACATTCAGATCAAATGCTGTTGCAATTCCAGACGTTGAGTTGTATGATAGCCCTTGATAGATTACAACATCTTGAGCAAACTCAGCTTTCTGTTGAACAAATAATGTGCTGTTCAGAGTTGTTACACCAACAACTTCTAGATTTGCACCAGGATTGGTAACACCAATACCCAAAAATCCACCATTTGTAAGGGTTAATATCTCATTATCAGAATTACCTTCCAACCATCTAAAGTTCCCATTGAATGTAGTTGAATCTCTACCAAGATGATAGATAAAATCACCATCAGCATAATTTGATAGTGATAGATCTTGATCAAAATATCTTAGTTCTACACTACTAACACCAATTCCAAGATCTCCACCAATATTCAGTGCAGAATATCCTCTTTCAGTAACAACTTCTAGTCTTGCATTATTTTGGCCAAGAATAACAACTTCTGAAGTCTCTGCTACTGTTGTACCAATTCCAATCTTTCCATCAATAACATTAAACTCGATACCATCAGCACCAACCTTAACATCACCATTGACGACTGTTAATATACCAACACTTATATCTCCAGTTACATTAGCTCTAGAAACTGTGAGAGCAATACCAGCATCAATAATATTTGCTGATACAAAACCAACTCTAATATCTGGTGTTCCCTGTAAACTTAAAGCTGTAGATGCAACGGCGGTTAGTGTTCCAGTTACTTCAGCATCAGTAAATGTTGAGAAACCAGACGAAATAACATCACCTTCAACATCACCAGTGAGACTACCAATGAATCCACCTTGGGCAGTCAGAATACCACTAATCTGTAGATTCTGTTCTAACTTATAGTCTGGAATTAAAGGTATCTTATCTAGTTCTAGTCTTGGTATTCTTGCCTGAGTTACAATACCAGAAGTAAGTTCATCAGCATCCAGATCTGTGAGAAGAGCACCATCCCCAACGAATCTAAAGGCCGTCATCGCACCAGAAACATATACGTTTCCGTAATTTACGGCAAAACCATCAAAACCCTGCTCTGGATTTCCACCAACCTGCAATTGGTATTGTGGATTAAGTGTGTTAATTCCTACAAATCCACCATTGTAGATACTGGAAACACCAATACCAGTATCTACATCCACCCACTGAGATGTTGGTAGATTTGCTAGTTGTGAGCCGTCACCAAAATATGAAATAATTCCAGATGATGCGGTTAATATTCCACCACTTACACTATCTCCAGTGAATGAAAAATTACTAATGACAACACTTTTACCAACACCAGTTTCAAAGGTAGCACCAGTAGTAACAATAACTTCGGTAAATGTTGTTAGTCCAGAAAATGCAGCGTCCCTCCTTACATCTAAAAATTTTGTCGGGACAGATGTTCCAATACCAACTAAGGAACCATTGACGACAAATGTTTGATCGTCAACTTGAACACCTTCCCTAAAATTAAATACCTTCTTAAAATTTGCCATCGATATGGTGTTTTTATGTATTTAGTTATAGTGCCTTGATAATGTAGAAGAGACCGAAATAAGGAGGTAGATTTCTATTAGTCCCAGATACACCAGCAGGATCAGCTGTAGCAGGGTGAGTATGACCACCGTTAGGTCCAATTGGGTGTGCATGACCACCTGCAGGATTTGCAGTGTGTGTATGTGCTCCAGCTGGATCTGCATTGTGAGTATGTCCACCAGCACCTCTAGATGGGTGAGCATGATCTCCACCAGGGTTCACAAAGTGTGAGTGAGGAGCACTAGCAGCTCTAGATGGGTGGCCGTGAGCACCAACTGGGTTCACAAGGTGTGAGTGAGGAGCATTAGCACCTGTTGTTGGTCTAGTGGCAAAAGCTGGATTATTAACACGGGAGTCGTTTCTTCCCTGGAAATATGCTCCAGCACCCCTATTAAATCTAATAAGTTGGTGAGAGTGAGGAGCATTAGCACCTCTAGATGGGTGTCCATGAGCACCACCAGGGTTTATAAGGTGTGAGTGAGGAGCATTAGCAGCCCTGGATGGGTGTCCATGAGAACCACCAGGGTTCACAGTGTGTGAGTGATCTGCAACTGGATCAACATTGTGAGCATGAGCAGCAATTGGATCTATTGGGTGAGTGTGTGCTGGTTCATCGCCAATATTATGACTATGTGCTGCAACTGGATCATTAGTAATCGTATGTGTATGATCAATCACACTCGCATTAGCTTGACCACCAGTTCCACCACGGTTATATGTATTGCCAGCGGTTACAACAAATCTATCTTCTAAGTTTGGAATCAAGAATGTTGTTCCACTTGGATTTGCACCATATGGGAATACTGTTCCACCGTCTGTGAGAGTATCATATAGATCAGGATAAGTTGTTTGACTAACTTCGGATCCATCACAAACAAGCCATCCAGTGGGGAAGTTTGATGATGTTCCTGACCATGGAATAATTCCGCCAACAGGAATAATATTGTCAGCCTCAATTCTGTCACAGACGATATTTCCATCGACGTTAAGATTATCCTCAACCATGACATTGGTTGTGGCACTCTTGAGAACCAGATTCTCACTATTAAGTGACTCAATTCTACCAGTAGATGCTCCAACACCAATTCTCACGTTAGCAAGATCGGCTCCAGCATCACCTTCGATTTTGCCAGCGAATGTACCAACGCCAGCAACATTTAGAGCACCTTGAATGTCCGCACTACCACTAGATCTGAATCTTCCAGTAACTTCAAGGTTTGCATCGATCTTGGTATTGCCAGTGATATTGACAACATTATTGACTCTTAGTGGACCATCAAACTGAGATAGTAGTGTCTTAGCAGGGCCACCTTCAACAATGAGTCTTTGGCGAACTGTAACTTCGTCGAAGATAACAGATAGAACAGAGGCATCTTCACCACGAACAGTGGGAATAGGAGCATCAAATGTGGATTCGGCACCAGTTGATGGGTTGATGATTTTGTTACCAATGAAGAAATCACCATCATTGTTCATAGCGGTGTATACAACAACACCACCAGATCTCTTCTGGGACTGAGTTAGAAACTCTTCCTTATCAGTTAGAGTGATTGTCTGTACCTGAGGTAGACCAGTTGAATAGTTACCAGGGCCATAACCAAGATATTCAAATGTATGACCAGAACCTCTTAGAATAGATGGTCTGCGAAGCTCAACACCTCTAACATCAATCTTCTTGACCAAAGTTCCTTGTTGATGAGTCTTAGTCTTAGATCCAACATAACCTCTGATGACTTCTAGTTCATCATTATTTGATCCACTTAGTTGAGAACTTGCAATTCTCATGATCTCACCATTGATCTCAATAAAGGATCCGATTGGGAATCTTATGTCGGTTCCAACTCCAGAATTTACAAGTTGAATCTTGACTTTATTATCTGCTTCAGCTTCACCAAGATCATTATTCAGAATTCCATATTCTTGATTGTAAATATTAAATACTCTGGAACCAATGGATTCAGTCTCGGCACTAATTTCACCACCTTTAGCTGCAAATGCAGTTGGTAATACTTTATTTGGGAAAACTCTAGTAAGATCTTTTTGTGTGAAAACTGTGAATGTATTGATACCAACTCTTTCTAGGACAGTAAAATCACCAACATTATTATTTGATGTATCAATGACTCTAAAACTAGATCCAGCAACTAATCCATGAGCATCATTGGTGATAATTGTAGAAATTCCACTGAATGACTCTACAGTGTTAATACCGATGCTTTGTCCACAATCAAGAACAAATTGGCCTAAGAATGGATTTGGATCTCCAGTCGTGACAGCGAAAGAAATTTTCTTTTCATTTACAACACTAGAAATTTGATAGATTCCATCATCAGTTTTGCCAATGCCAGTCAGTTGGATTGAATTGCCAATACAAGATGTGATGCCACCGACAGCAGCAGTAATATCTGCACCAGTGAATCCATCTAGATCTAGAATATCACCCTCACTGATAAAAGATCCACCATCAATTATTTCGACACTTTCTACTGCACCACCAGATCCAATAATAACTTTTGCAGTTGCATTGGACCATTCGGAAGTACCATCTCTATAAAGTTTTGTGTTGTAATACTCACCTTCGGTGAATCCACTACCATTATTCAATGCTGAATATGTTACAATACCAGAGAATCCATGAGGCCTATCAAATTCTACTGTTGCAATACCAACAACATCATTCCTTTCATAAGAAACAATGGTTCTGCCATATCCAATAACTTTAGAGAAATAATTTACACTCTCTCTTGTAATACTGTTCTCTGGATCATCTACTGCAACGTCTCCAATTGGATTTCTCTTTGCAAAAGATTGTGCAGATCTTGGATTTGAATTCACATTATCTCTATCCAACTGTGGATAGAATCTTTCAATTTTAGGTAGGAAACTTAAATTATCAAATTCTTCTGTGATTGTATTGTTTGCAGCAAGAATATTGAAGTGGTATATACCATCACTAATTCCAGGAATGTGATTCTGAATAACTTCGGATCTATAAAGGCTGATGTTATTATTATTATTAACTCTCTGATATCTTGCCATTAGGGAAACCCTAGTATTCATATCAGAAGTAAAGTCACCAGGAACTCTTAGAATTCCATCAATATCAGTTGTTCCATATGTAAAGGTCTTATCATCTTCAATTTGTGTAACCGTAAAGGTTCCGTTATATCCACTTAAAGCTGCACCAGTTGGGTTGGTTGTACTTTCAACATCAACAATATTAATGATATCCCCGACATTTAAATTATGTGGAAGATCGACTCTTGTTGTTACAGTGGATCCACTTACACTACATGTAGAAATATATCTTGGATTCCTACCAAAATCATAATCAGTTACATCAATTGTTGATATTGTGAAGTCCTGATTATTTCTGGCAGCTGTTGTATTACTATCCTGAAGAATGAAACCTTCGACTGGATTTCTACCGATTGTTGATTCTTTGGGTATAAAATATCTTACTTTATATACCTTATCACCAAGCGATCTATTATCAGCACGTCTCTTCACAAATGTTTCTGAAGTTTGAGCCCCAATTCCAATAACTCCACCCTCGCTCAGGAAAGAGCTATAAATGTTATTGTTTTCATTTACATGAATGAACCAGTTATTATGATTGGGATCATAGAGAATGGGACATCCAATCTCATTGGCAGCCTTATCCGATACTCGACTTTCTACTCTGAGACCAGTTCCACCATAAACTGTGATTGCCTCTCCTCTAAGTGCATCACTAAGAGTTGATGCTACTCTGAACAGTGCAAGATTGATGCCATCAACGATAGCATAATAAACAGTATCTTCCTCTAGATTTTCTGGAATGTCACCATCTTCACTATAGATACGAACTTTTTCACCAGTTTGTAGGTTGTGATTGACCTGACACGAAAAACGCCCTTCTGCATCAAGACCAACAATATTTGTAATTCTTTCTTTTGACCCCTGACCAGTTGCAATAGTTGTGCCAGTGGATACTAAAGTATCAGTAATAAGAATATTTGCATCATATACAGTGTCATTTATATTCACATATAGTTTGTCATTTTCTCTTGCACCGATACGATAACCCTGTGAAATAATTGCTGGTGGGTTATCTTGGTCAGTAAATCCAAATAGATATAGATGACTTGTAATACCAACAGAAGTTGTCAGGCCAACATCTAGTGTAAATAAGTCAATATTTGACTCTTCCTCGGAAATGGTCTGAGGAGCAACAATTGATGTAATATAACCTTGATCATCCTTGGCGAAAGCTTCTTTCTTAAATCCTTCAGAAACAAGTGCAATTTGGCCAAAGTTTGAGTTTGAGTTGGTGATAGATGCGTCACCACCAGACTCACAATTGAAGTGTTTATTAAATCCAATAGCGAACACGGACACAATCTGAATGATTGAGTCATTAATCATTGAGATGTGAGATGTTTCCCAACCCTTTCTATAAACAGCTCTACTGTCTAGGTGATAAACCGTATTGCTATTTGTTGAACTAGAACCACTCGCAAGTTCTGCACCAGTTACCTTACTGACAGTAATACCATCATAGGTTCTGGATACTGGGTTATACTTAACAAAAGCACGGTCATCTTTCTGTAGTGATACAGCCGTAAACTGTGCCACAACCATGGACTTAAATCCAGCAGCAGTTGCACCATCAGCCACCATTCCGTTCATGCCATAAACGGAGCGTAGAGAGACGTTGAAGACGTATGGGGATGCACCTGTGACTGTATCAGTCTCAATGGTTGCATCAGCACCTGAGATGCTTCCAGTTGCTAATAGAGTGGGATCTACGTCTGGTAATAGATATGTAAATTGAGTATCTGAAACAACCGATTGTACAAATGTTGAGATATTGTAATCAGCAGGAGTTACACCCTTAATTTTAATGGGCGTGCCAACACTCAATTCATGGGGGCCATTTGTATCAACAGTAATGAGTGTTGATGGACTTACACCATCACCAGATTTGATGGCACTAATGCTAATAGGATCGGATGCAAATGCACCAACAATCTCCCATTCAATTCTACTCTTTGAAAATCCTTGTGCCTGTAGAGGGAATTTTTGATCAATATTTCTACCAGATGCCTCATTAAAAGCATTTGATAGTTTACTATAATACATATCAAGGTCGGTTAGACCAGTACCATCAATCTTATTCACACCATCAGCAAAACCAAAGCAAGTTAGTTTGTGGTGTGAAAATGTGGGTTTGGACTTATTGATGTCAGAAAATTCTTGTGGATCTGTATAAACTTCAGTATTCAGACCACCATCAAAAAATGTAAAGTCTCTAAAATAACAAGTACCAGTAAGACGAATTAGTGAAGTATCATATGCATCACTATCAGTTGGGTTTGGTACATATAGTGGCCTAATCTTTGTCTTTCTTAGATCTAGACCAACGATAGATGTACCGCGAGGAAGAATTGTACCACCCCTAGAGCTGTTAAACTTATACAGCATATTATCTTCAACATTTAAGTCAAAGACGGAATCTAGAGATAATGATAATGTATCTTGAGCAAGAGTCTCTGTTCCAGCTGGAGAAATTGCCTTGGCAATACCACCATCATCTTTGATTCTAAATCCAGGGCGGTTATCTACAAAGTGCTCACCTGGAAATAGTAGAATTGTTGTTCTATCAAAGAGATCATTGTCATTTCCTCTCACATAGGAAAATCTTGCTGATTCTAGAAGAGCTCTCTGAATAGTTTTAAATGGTTGGGATAATGAATTACCCTGATTTTCAATACTATCGGTAGCGTTAATGTCATTAGGGTTGACGTAAAGAATCTTACCCTCTGTATTTTTAATAAAGTTTTGAAGCTTACTAAGAGGCATGGATATAAGGTGCGCTAACTTGCATTATGTTGTATTTAGCAACTTGATCCTTACCTTTGTTTTCAATATGCGAGTAGCCAGACTTGAACTGGCACGACTGTAATAGTCAACGAATTTTAAGTTCGGTGCGTCTACCGATTCCGCCATACTCGCAAGACATTACACTTATCCGTATGCTATGTGGGCGCTACACCCAACATACTGACAGTTTGTAATGGAGTAGGACAGGGGTCCTCCCTGAACATCCAAAGGGGGCTGATTCCCAACTACAGGGTTTCGGTATATCCGAACCGCTGGGCACCTTTGGTTGGAACGTCTCAAGTTCCTAATGCTTCCTGAGAGGATCGAACTCTCCTTAGGCAAATTATGAGTTTGCTGCATTCACCAGATTGCTAAGGAAGCAAATGGTTCTGCCGAGAATTGAACTCGGTTCACACGCTTATAAGGCATGGGCTTTAACCAATAAGCAACAGAACCCTCATCAATCAAATATCACATATGGGTGGATGATATTTGAGATATTCCCTGAAAGTCATCTTCATTTCTTTTTGTGTCATACCACAGTGTTCGGCAGCTTTAGGAACATTCATTTCACAATTATATAATGCTTCATTTGCTTCCCTTACATTCTCTGGTGTAGTCTTTTTCTTATCGTTTTTCAATTTTCAAGAACCTCGATTTCGGAATAAATGATTTTGTCTTCTTCAAGATTGTTAGTACAAACTTTGAGAACGCTCATAAACTGATCTGGAGTTTCACATTCAATAGTTTTTTCAGAACCCTCGTCACTGACAATCAGAAACGAACGAGTGCAGATGTCAATTACAACTCCAAGAACAGTTTCGGTGTTCATTTGGTGGTTCCCTTGATTACCCATATAGTATAACCGATCAATGGGTGGGTAACAAGGCCCCCTGTGACAGTTGGTAAACTGGCCTCACTGAGTCTCTGGATAGAACGCATTGATTCTATCTATTCGATCTTGAGTGAACTTTTTACCTTTTTCATTTGCCCATCTTTGTAGTCGATATTCTTTTGCTTCTGTTTTAACTACTGAAGACTTATTTGCATAACCTTCTCTTGTTACAAGAGATTTTGCATTGTTATAATTTTCTATTGCATCCTGCTGAAGTTCGTAAAGTTCGGAACATGTAATTGTTCCACAAATACCAGGACTTGGTTGTAATTCTGAAATAAACCGTGGACGTACACTTGCACCAACTCCAGTTGCTGCATCAACCCGAACATTAACACCTTTTCCAAAATTTGATGGATTTAATTCGGTATCAGCTCCAATACCTACTGTCAATGCTAAAGCTCCATTTGAACCCTGTGGATCATCACCAACATAGTCATCAGTGCTTGCATTTTCCATTTTAACTTTAGCAACTTCGTAATATGTGGTAATTCCAAGTCCAGCAGTAATAGAACATCCACAACCAGTGGCAACGCCTGCGAAATTTACTATTTGAGATAAAAATGCATTTGCATCTTTAACAGTTTGTGCGTATGCCTCATCACTAGGTAAAGATAACTTTACAATATCATTAATTTGATCATCATATCGATTCGTTCTGGTTTCAAGAAATTCTTTATCTTTCTTGAGTTGCTCTAGTTCAGAATTATATCTTTTTTGTAGGGGAGATTCAGCCATTATCTATTGAAGTTGGAAGGGGGTCAGTATTTCCGTGTTGTTTATATATCAATGTTTCACCAGACCTCTTTATCTTCTCTGGTGAATCTCTAAAGTCATTTGTACTTTCACCCCTATACTCAATGATGAGATCATCAAGATCTTTTCTTTCTCCATGAATAATGTAATAGTATTCTAATTCTTGTGCCTGATGTCCAATATGAACAACATTATTTTCAATCTTCTTGACATGTAATGTGCTACATGCTTTTCCAATCGGTGTTAGTTGAACAGTGATACTATCTTCATGAACTAATCCAGTCCAATAATGTGGAAGTTCAATGATCTTTTCTTTCGTTTTTCCACGGTAATATACACCCATTTCAGGGCCTTCCAATGCAGCATGTGCAAGTCTCCAACCTTCACCTCTGGTTGGATGTGGAATATCAAACTGTTTAAATGGTGCAGCAACACTAGCAAATGCACCAAAAGCTGCCGTAATTCTTGAACATGTAATATTTCCAGCGGTGGCATTATTTGCAGCATTAGCTGTTGATGCTGCCTCAACAGTGGCTCCAGCAGTTAAACTTACAGATGCCTTAACATCGGCACCACCTTTTGTTGCCATACCAGTAACATTAAAGGTTCCAATAACATTGGTAATGCCAGTAAAGTTTGCTGCAACTGGTGATCCAAGCACATTTAGGGAACAAATTCCTGGAGCAGGAAGTTTTGGACCGATATTTACAGTTCCAATGTCAACACCAAGACCAGGGCAAGCACCAAAATATGCAGGTCCAGATGCAGTAATAAGACCAGGAATAAAACTACTAAAAGTTAATCCACTGATTGCATTACTTGGTATTGCACCAACATGAAGTTTTCCTGTTGTAAATGCATTAAATGATCCAGCCATCGTTAAATTCCTCTCAGTGATCCTGATATTCCAGACAATGTGGATGCCCAACCACCACCAAGATATGAGTCAACCAAAGATGCAACGGTAGAGGATCCAGCATTTTTCATATCACCAATCATATTCAAAAATCCAGTTGCATCAAGAACAACATCTTTTTCTGATACAATCTGAACCTCACCACCATTGATTCTTAAAGTTTCATTAGTCTGTAGATTCATATGACCATTGGCAATCATTTCAATTTTGCCTTCTGGTGAAATACCCTCAGCTTCAAATATAATATTTTTTGCCTTAATTTTCACATTGCCATCGGCAACAAGAACAAAATCCCCATTCTGACAATAAATCGATTTTGAAACTGCCTCCTTCTGACCAGATTGTTCTGGTTGTGCATTGCAAACTTCCTTGGATGGGCCAGTCGTTATGGTCGTCTTGGCACCATTACTCCAATGAGTTTCACAGTTACCACTTTTTACCCATGTGGTAAGTTCTCTACCAGTATCAGATCCATCGCCAGGATTTCTTCCTGGTCCAGCTAGTATGGATGCATACTGATTATCAACTATTCTAAACGGTCTTTTGCTTCCCATTTATGTCCTTATACATTGAACAACGAATAATGTACTACTTTGATATCTGATAGATTCATCTGCGACAAATTCACTTGCCTTAGTAAATGATATCACTGGTCTTATATTGGCACCAGCACCAGTTTTACTATTTATTTCTATTTCTGGAATTTCTGTCCATCCGCAAGTCTCACCTTTAATTAAGATCTCAACGAGTTGTCCAGAATCCGTATATCTTCCTTCGAGAATCAGTCCAGGCATTTCTGGAATGGTTACAATTTCATCATCCTGAGCATATCCATATCCAGTATTTGTAATCGTAACACCATCCAAACATCCAACTACGGGAACAAGAACAATTTTATCATCCTCATCTCCAGGGCCACCGCCACCATCTTCACCGCCATCATCATCACCGTCATCATCATCAGGTTTTCCTGGATCCACTACATTGCTATCATCATCGTCATCATCAATAATAGTCTCATCTCCACCGATGGGTTTTCTTTGGTCATCATTGGGATCACCATTATCAGATCCATCTGGAGCATCTAGATAACCATATCCAGGATTCGTAATAACAATATCTTTTATACTTCCATCATCATTGAGTGTTGCATATCCAGAAGCTGCACTTCCATATCCACATGGATCATCAAATGCCACAAATGGAGGATACTTATATCCAAGTCCTCTCCTTTCAAGTAAAGAACCAATAACAGATCCTCTTTTGCTGACAACAGCTGATGCAATAGCTTCAGATGTTGGATTTCCACCAAATATATTCACCAAAGGTGGTCCACACTTAACCGCTCTTGCAATATCACAGTTAGAAAGTCCACCTTCGGTGAATCCAGCCGCATTCAACCAATCTTCAGCACTTTCAACAATTGGGGGGACATTTATTTGTCCAAGGAAACTTGCATAATCATCTTGTTGTTTCTTTGTTGGACCACCAAATGCTGTAGAATTAAATTTAGTAACCTCGACACAATTTTTTGTGAGACACAAGAAACCAAAGATACCTAATACCTGATCAATTGCACTAGAAATTGCACTTCCAATATCCAGAACACCATTCAGTAAATCCTGAATGTCCTCAATAATTGGATCAAGAACTCCCTGAATAGAGTTGACAACATTATTAACAAGAGAATTGATAAATTTCTCAGCCGCACACAGAGGTGCAGCCGCAAGTTGACCAATCAATGCCGCAATGAAGTCTCCAATCAAACCAGGAAGTTCATCAATTGTGGTCTGGAATATACAAAATATGATATCTAGAATTTCTGATATTACCGCATCCTTAATATCCTTTAAAACATCACCTAAAATAATTTCTAGTGCGTTACTTAAAAGTTTTCTGAGTTCTCTTAGAACAAAATTTCTTATTCTTTGGACAATTGTCCTCATTACGGCAGCAATATTTTCGATTACGTTTTGTATCTGCCCAATAAAATCATATGTTTTGTTGATTGCACCAACAACATAAGTATTATAATATTTTTTTACCCCATTCAGAATAACAACTAGTTTTGATATCTCTACTCTAATTCTCGATACAATATCATTACCACAATTATTTGGGCCATTAAACTCTTGGGATAAGATAGATTCTTCTAAGGCACTTCTGGAACTTGGAACCCACCAAGAATCTTTCGTACCATCTCTTACTTGATTTACTGCAAATTCTCCCGATGGATTTGCAGTCTTTCCTTGACCACTCAGTAAGGATTGTTTGTCTGGATTCTTCCCCTCAGATATAATTCTCCAAGCTGGAATATTTCCCCAGGCATATAATGGCCCAGATTTGTAAGGATTTGCACCATCCTTTAATTCTTGTTTTGAAAATGTTGTTAGATTACTCCACCTATCAATGATACCATCAATAATAGGAATTTGAGCATCATCTCCATCGGCAAAATATCCAGTTACTAATTCTCCACCAACAATGGCACTAGACTGTCCATTATCCGCACCAGCAGTTGTTGGTTTTTTGACCATGGCCAAAGGAAGATCTTCATCTGGTAAGATTGAAGTATCTTCTGTATGATACCCCAATATTCTTACTGGTACAGACTCACCATAAAACTTTTCAGCATCAATGGTTACGGGAACTTTCCCGAACCAGTAACGCATACCATCTCTTCCTAAGAAATAACTTGTCTGTAGAGATTGATCAAGGTTCATCAGTCTTCATACACTCTACATTCATCTGCATCTGGATTTGTATCACAATAAAGTTCTAGAGGTGTTGGATCATGATGATCTCCGGCTTCAATATCTGCCTTATGATTTTCGGCATATGCCTCAAGTTCTTCAAGTTCGGATTCAATATGACGACGTTGTTGTGGAGAGATTGTCGGATCCTCAAGAATTCTCTTGTCCTTTTCAATGTGATCTTCGATGTTTTCCATAATTGTTTATGCGGATGTTGTTTTTCTTCCCTGTGTATCTCTTACAAGTCTTAGAGATGTGAAAGAATTTGCATCATCAATGTAGTGACACAATTCTTTAATTACATAGTTGCCACTTAGATTATCATCAAATTCAAAGTTGCATCCTATTTTTGGAACATCAACACCAATTACATCTCCAGCATGTAGATCGAAATTTGATGGAACTGTAATATTTAGCACCTGTGTGAAAAGAAGATTATATCTAGAAGGTGAAAGAGCCGAATATTGTGAAAAATCCATATTGATTTTGGTTGCATCAAATGGAGATTGTGAGTTCTTGAGACCAGAAAATATTCTAGATCCACTTAGATCAATACCCTCTGGCATTTCCCATTCATTCTTACCAAGAAGACTTGCAGAATTGGCCTGCACTGAAAAATCAAATGTTATGTTATCATCCAGTTCCTGTGTGAATGGATCAAAATTATATCTAAGAGCACCATATGTACCTAGTTGTGCCTTCTCTATCAAATCATTTGTATACTCTTGATTATATGCAAGAATCTTTCTATCAACATCAACACCCTTTGGATCATATTGTGACTGCATCGCATTTGACATATAATATCTTTCGGATGCTGCTTGAGCTGATAATTCATCAACTGAAACAAAATTATACCCTCTCCTTGTTTGATAAAAAACATATCCAGCAACCTTTCCAGGTTTATCTCCAACGGACTTTACGGCTAAATGTGTAATCACTGTGTATGGCGGTCTGTTATTTCCCTGAAATGAAAACTTAGATGTTGTTGGTGTCAAAAAATAATCTAGATCAGTTTTTAATTCTGTAGTAAGAATACTCTCCACATTTTTATGTGTTGGAGATTCTGGAAGTTTTCTCTTTACTCTTGCACTGGCATTCTTAAAAAAATCTTCGGATATCATACTCAAACCAATGACCTCTTTATTGTCCTTGGTATTCATGAGTGCTGGTTTATAGCACCTTAGAGTTTTTAGATCTAGAAGTTGTTTTCTCTGATTCTCGATCTTAATATTTACTTTTTCTCCACCATCAAGAGGTAGTCCAGAAAATAAAGGTTCATTGTATTTTTTGTCCGTGATACTATTCTTACCAGAATCCATTACGATAGCATTAGCCGTCATCACGGGAGAAAATATATCCTCATAAAAAACAAAGTATCCACCAAATCCAGCACTTACGTCAACAGTCTTTTGACCATCCTTACTTGTGATTTCAAATTGTAAAATCCTTGAATATTCTGATGCTGACATTATGTGTACATTGAGGTTATGTTTCTGATACTATTTAATGGATCTACACGATTGGATCCAGCAAAATTTGTGCCACCAGATGATGGTGTGGGAACATATACTTTAGTTTCAACAGGAACTGGAACCATTGCAATAGTCATTCCTCTTGCCGTGCTCTGTTGTATTGAAGCTCTATTGTTTCGTTGTCTGACAGATACTGGACTCTCTACAGATCCAGGAGCACCATGAGATACGGAAATTTGATCCGTACCAAGAATCATCGCCTCTCTTCCATATCCACCTCTCATATAAACTTTTCCAACGGCGAATGGGAATGTTGTTCTTGATCCTGGTTGACTTGGGAAAGTTCTCTGAATATTTGGATTGTTCTCTTGAATATCAATAGCTGGGGAAGACCTGCTTGCATGAGCATTTTGTTCAATCAGAAGAGCCCTTCTCAATGTAGAGTCCGATATTCCTTTACTAAGATCTTGACGACTACTTCCAAGGTGTACCCATGAACCTCTTGCAAACATTGCCTTAATAGCATGGAAAGCAACTTCTCTAATTTCTTTCCTCTGTTTATTAGTTAGGTTTCTTGGCCCATCAATATGGAAGTGTGTTGCATAGTGAGTTTCGGTTGTTCCATCGGGTCCAAGTCTACTTCCAGATCCTCCCTGAATAAATCCACCAGGATCGGAAAGTCTTTGTGGTATTAGATTTAATCCACCCTGTCTAACTGGTCCTCTAACTGGTCCACTGAATGGTCCTTGTGGTGCTGTTTGTTGTCGGGATCTTGATAGTTTGTCAAAACTCTCTAGTGATTGCCATCCATAATTTTTTCCACCCCATCTTACTGGTTTTCCATTAAGAACTGCTCTATCACCAAATCGTCTTTGTGGTGCTTGTGGTGTTGGACTAACAGTTTGAACATTTCCTCTTTGTCCAGGCCCACCTTTTGGATCAAATCCACCGAGTCTGAGATGTTCAAACATTCCTTTACCATAAGCATCTTCACTAAAACCAAGTCTTATGTTTTCTTTATCAGCATCGGGAGAATACTTAGGGATGATTGTTGCCATAGCTTCGGTCATACTATCATGACCATTATAATTATCTTTAAATCGGTGCGTACTGTGCCATAATTTGATATGATGTTTTACAGATGATTCAATACTATCATAAACTGCCCACCATCGACCAGCCCACTTAATTCTATCAATAATACCGTTTGTCCCAACTTCATGTTTATAAATTGTTTGTCCAAAAGCATTTGTTTTACCAGAACTAAAATATATACTGTTTGGATTTGAAAGATATCCTGTCTCCTGCATAGAATGAGCAGCAACCAATTCAGGAAACTTAGCACCACCAACTTTTACTGCTAGGCCATAAATGTAATCAAATGCTTGTTTTGGTGATAGATTGCTTGGTCCTGGTCCTTTTCCAGAAGGACCAGGAGTAGGTCTGGGAGTAGGTCTGGGAGTAGGTGCAGGTGTAGGTGTAGGTGTAGGAGTGGGAGTGGGTCTTGTAGCTTGTCCAGGTTGTTCTTCTTTTTGTCTCCTTTCTTCTTCAGTGGGTGGAGTTGTAATTTTTAGTACATTTATCTTTGCATCTTCAAAATCATTACCAAGAGATTGAATATTTTTATCTAACTCTTTAATCTTTGTTTGAAACTTTCCATTGGGATCATTAAAATCTTGAAAATCAAAATTCATAATATTTTGTGTCGCCTGACTTACGACACCAGTAATACCATTAATTATATTACCAATATTTTTAATCATACTCTTACCAGCATCAATGATATTGGTAATACGAAACTTCAGAGTATCAATGAATACTAGAATTCTCGGTAATTGATTTACTAACCAACCAAGCAAGAGGAATCCTAGGGAATCCATAATTTTGCCCAGGAATCCCTTACCTCGATCTAGAGCATTTTTTACTGTACCACTAACATAACCACTTTTTGTGGAATTTGCTTCTAATAATTCTTCTCTCCTTCTTCTTCGATTTCTAGTTTCAAATAAAAAGTTTATTCTCTTTTCTGTTTGTTGAGCTTTGGCAGAAACTAAAGTCTTTCTTGTTAAGACTTTTCTTGCATTTATTGATGACTTTCTTGCAAATATAGAATTTTTTCTGAGAGATAAAATCTGCTCATCTAAATTTGTTCTTTTGAATACGTTTCTTAATACTGGCGTGTTAATTTCTGCCATTTTTTACACCCCAACATTATAGATTGATCTTGCAAAATCTCTAAATGGATTAGCTAAATCAGCAGTCGGTATGTTCGGTATTTTTGCAGAATTTGTACTTGGATAGATTTGTTCTTTTTGTTTGGTTTTTTCACCATACATACCACCAGTCAAATCAATTAGAGTTGGTGTTCCCTCAGCAGGGCCCCTCTGTGCAAGATCTGCAGCACGGGCATCTGAACCTTGTTGAGTTATCAATGAATCCAAACGTTCAGCAGGTGGAGCAATAACTGGCAAATCTCCCATCGTTTCGCCAGTTTTTGACTGTGTTGCTGATGGTGATGGTGATGTTGTTGGTGAAGTAGGTGCTGCTGCTTTTTCAACCAATCCCTGATCTTCTAAGAATTTACGAATGGGATCATTAATGAAAGAAAGTGCCTTGTCCCATTCTGGATTCCAATTCTGATCAATAAGGTTAGTGATTGGTTGTCCCAACATTCCTCCAAGCATACCACCAAGACCAGCACCAGCAATAGCTGTTAATACACTTAAAATACCACCACCCGCTAAAGCACCTGCTTTTAATCCTAGAGTGGCACCCCCATAAGTTAATAAGAATTCTGGCAAATAACCAAGAACCGCTTGTGCTGGACTTTGCCCACGATCCATTCTTCCTTTTGCACCACCAACAAAACCAGCGACAGCTAAAAGTCTACCTAAAAATGGAAGTATTCCTTTTCCGAGATTGACAACTGCATTTTTTGGTCTTTGAAATAATTGGCCAAGTTTCTTTACATTATTTTTGATTGGAGATGGGATTAGTCTACCAAGTCTTCCAAAAATTCCACCACCACCTCTAGGTGTTGCTCCTCCTCCACTTTGACCCCCACTACGACCTCCGCCACTACGGCCTCCACCACTTTGGCCTCCACCACTTTGGCCTCCACCACTGCGACCTCCGCTACTACTACCCCCTCCACTGCGACCTCCACCACTTTGGCCTCGGCCACTACTGCTTCCACCACCAGCTGGTGGAACACGACCACCTCCACCGCCACTTACTGGTGGTCTAGCTGGGAAGAATAAATTCTTTAACCATACAAATGGTCGTGTGAGTAGAAACCCAGCAACAGATGCTGATATCCCACCAATGGTTGCCATTATTCCAAGCAATCCACCATTTAATGCTAAAAATGCTCCTCCAGCAGCTGCTAGAGCAACAACAACTTCATTTTTTAGTTTATTAAATTCACTTTCATTTCCCTCGGCATCTGCCTGGAACATTTTAAATATCTTATCACTCAACCATCCAACAAAAAGGAGCATGAGTGCATTTTTAAGTTTGTCTAATCCACCCTGAACAGCACTAGTAACTTTCTTGACTGGTGCTGTCAATGCCCTAACAATTCTATTTTCTAGAATATTCTCAGCACGACCAAAGGATTCTTTTTCTGCGGATCTAATTCTTTGGACTCTTGTTTGTTGTATATTTGCTTCTTCTTGTCTTGTATCTGCCTGTAATGCACTTGTGAGTGCCGTAATATTATTCGCAACGGCTAAGATATTGTTATTGATTGCCTGTAATTGTCTAGAGAGAAACGTGAATGTTTGTTGCTGCTGTTTCTCTCTAACATTAGTTATTTCTTGTACGGCACCAGAAAATGATTGCCCTAAACTTCTTACAATCCCACCACCAGTTGATTGAACAATCGCACCACCACGACCTCTTGAGGTTTGACCAGCAGGAGGTAAAAGTCTTGATGTGTCGATTGTTATCTTAGATGCCATTTGCTTGTTTACGTTTTAAATCTTCTTCCTCTAGATATGCTTGGAGAAGAGAAACGTATACTTCTCTTTCCCATGGCATCATATCTTCTAACTCCGTCAAACTATATTTATGGTGCTGAATTAAGGCGAAATTAGTTTGATAATATGAAGTCAGAGACTCATGTGCCAGGGCTATCCGAAAAAAGATGCCAGGCCCTCAAGAACAATTTCATTCTCGACACCAGTTTTTGGATTCGTCACCTTTAATGTATGACTCAATTTTGGCATGGTTGTAAAGAACTTCTCAATTTTACTGAACTGAGAAGATGTCAAGTTACCAACAAATTCACTGAGTTCTTTCTTGGTGCAATCAGAAGCATTCCAGGATTCTTCTTCATTATAAACTTGATCAATACAATTTGAGATGATATCAAATCCCTGATCAACATCAAGTTCTTTATCATTAAAATTTGTCTTCACAAACTCATTAAGTGATGGATATTTCATCCTGAGTGTCAAATTACTATCGAGTTCAATGTCTCTAGAATGTTCTTCATCAAACTTTACTTGGATGTCATCGATATTGATTTGTGCTTCTACCGTTGTTTCCCCATCATCTGGGCAAGTAACAATAACATCAATCAGTTCTCCGACAGACTTGCCACGAACATTCAAAAATAGATATTCAATATCAAATGTTGAAAGACTATCAACTTTGATGCCCCTTGACATGATACATGCAGATAAAACATTCTTGACAGCCTCACTAATCTGCTTCATGTTTTCACTTTCCAGTGCCATGATAAGAACCTTTTCTTCTCTGACTAGAAAGGGGCGATACTTAATTTTTTTCTTGATCGAAGGCAACTCAAGTTCATAAACAGGAGTCGTAGACTTTGGTAAAGGCATAATATACTATGATATTTTTTTTATTTATCATGATCTGGCAACAAAATTTAGTTTGTCTGAAGTTGCAACCGCACTGGGATCCCAAGATAATCCCTTACCATTAATCCAGTTATCAAGCAGAGCCTGATTCAGTTGATTTGTATTTGCCGTTGAATCGGATGTAAAATATCCCTCCAAAGAAGAATTATATTGATAGGATCCATTATTATTATTTGAACTAAATGTGTTACTGAAATTAAATAGATCAGATAGAGTTGGTTGTGATGAACCAGAAGATGAACCAGAAGATGAACCAGAACTTGTTGGGTATCCACCAGAACCTGATCCCAGATGTGACATCACATAACGATCAAAATTAAAGTCAACACTAATTCTTAGTATGGAATTAGATGCCTCATAGGAAACGGGGGTTCCACTAATTGATACTGGAAATGCAGATATAAAGTTATATTGAACTCCATTCCTGTAATCTCGATCAAACTTTGAGATTCTTAGGCCTTCACACTTATATTGATCTGGATATCTCATTCTATAGAAATATCCCCTTTGCCTTTTATCTGCAGTTCCTCCACCACTAATAAATTCAATCCATGCCTCAAAAAACTTTAAAACTTGGTAATCGGAATCGCAATAAAAACCTAGAGATATGTTATTAAATATTCTTGTATGTGCATACTGCTGCTGAACACCAGTAAAATTTCCTTCAATAGTTGTGGTTGCAAGAGATGAACCAGGAAGAGTTGCATCATAACATAATAGGCCAAGATTTCTAGAGATGAAATTATTGTATAGTGAATGACTACTGAAAGCATCTTTCAGTTTATATGGAAATCCACTAAAATTTACCTCATAATGAGAAGACTGAGCAACTCTGGATATTGTATTTTTAATATCTGAGATTCTTTTTGGACTTGGCACTCTAAATACCTATAGTGAAAATTTTTATGAATGTCATATAAAGGTAAATTTATCCCCTCAAACACAAAAAAATATAGAGGAGACCCAACTAACATTATTTATAGGTCTCTATGGGAAAGAAAGTTCATGGTCTATTGTGACCTGAATGAGAATGTTCTTGAATGGGGTAGTGAAGAGTTCTGGATTCCATATCGTTCACCAATTGATTCCAGAGTTCACAGATACTTTCCAGACTTCTATATCAAGGTTCGTGAAAGTAATGGAAGTATTGTTAAATATGTGATTGAAGTTAAACCAAAAAAACAGTGTAAAGAACCAAAAGTTCAAAGCAAAAAAACAAAGTCATACATTTATGAAGTGACTGAGTATGCCAAGAACCAGGCAAAGTGGAAGGCTGCAAGAGACTTCTGTGAAGATCGTAAATGGCAATTTAAGATTCTTACTGAAGATGATCTAGGTATTAAGTAATGCCAAGAAAAACACTCAAACAAAGACAACAATCATCCAGTAGAGTTCAGCCTCTGATTGATAAGATGACTGGTGCAGAAGATCCTGACGATTTAATGATGGAGATTCTAGAACTTTTGGATGATACCGTTGAGGCAACAGATCTTGAAGTTGGTAATTACTGTACTTTTGTTTATGGGCCAAAAACACAATTTATTAAATATGACCAAAACCCTTTAGTAGCCGTGGTTGGTGTTTTTGAATGGGGTTTTCGTGGCATTAATTATCACTGGGGAAATTTTAGAAATTATACTAATGAAGAAGTCATTGGTGCCGTTCATTTGGTCAAGTCTTCTGAGTTAAGTGATCTAAGAAGTATTCCCTATCAAAATTATCGTCTAAATATTTAAAAAGCAAAATGGCTTCTGAATCTCTAAGATATCCACTAGCGACTCTTGATAGACAGTCGGATTATCTTTTGATGGATATTATTAGGTATAAACCATCAAAGTTGCAGGGGCAAGCACTTAAAAGAAACCTATCTGCTGGACTTGGCAATCAATCACCCAATTATGTTGCATCCATAATCCTACCAATTCCAACAAGTATCACAGCTGCAAATGGTGTTACTTGGAATGGTGGAACTATGAATCCCCTAGAAGATATTGCAACAAGAGGTCTCACTGATGTAATGCAATCAGATCTTAGTGAAATGCCTCAGGTTTTTCAGCAATACATGGGTGAAATATCTTCTGCATTGGGTGATGATGTAAGAAAGGCTGGCACTTCAGCAATCGCACGACAAATAATAAAATCCTTTGGTAGTAATGTAAGTTTTGGCCAAGTTCTGGCAAGACAAAGTGGTCAAGTCTTAAATCCAAATATGGAACTCCTATTTGATGGGCCAGGTCTTAGAACCTTTTCATTTAACTATCAACTGGCGCCAAGAAATGAAGCTGAATCTAGAATGGTAAAGAGGATATTAAGACGACTCAAACAAAGTATGTCTGCAAAGAGGACAACAAATAAAGTATTCATCTGTACTCCAGATATTTTTCAGCTGAGATTTAAAACTGGTGGAAGTGATCATAAGTTCTTGAATCGTTTTAAACAGATGGCACTTACAAATATAACAGTTGATTATACTGGTTCTGGAACATATTCATCATATGAAGATGGAACACCAACCATCATCAACATGAGTATGGCATTTCAAGAATTGGCACCTGTTTATGCTGATGATTATGATGAAAAAGAAGGCAAAATTGGAGTAGGATACTGATGTATTTTAAAGAACTTCCAAACGTACAATACCCATCACCTCTATCAGATAGAGCTTCGGATAGGGAATACGTAACAATCAAAAATATTTTTAGAAGAGCAAAACTCAGAGATGATCTTATCAGTGAGTTGACTGCATTTGACGAATATGAAATAAAAGATGGACAAAGACCAGATATTGTTGCCGATGACTACTATGGTAATCCAGAGTTAGACTGGTTGGTTCTCATCTGTAACAATATTGTGAACATAAAGGATCAATGGCCTTTGTCTGATAAAGAATTATATGAATTTGCATCCGAAAAATACGGGAACGAAATAAATGATATTGCTTTTTATGAATCAACAGAAGTCAGAGATGACATGAATCGTTTAGTTTATCCTGCTGGTATTGTTGTTGATTCTGATTTTGAAATAATTGATCCAGATGATTCATCCACGATCATAAGACCACTAAGATCAGTTACTAACTATGAGTATGAAATTCGCAAGAATGAGGAAAAGAGATCAATCACTCTTCTGAAAGAAGAATATGTCACTCAAGCCCTGATAGACTTAAGGGAGGAATTATCTTACGACAAATCCTCCCAGTATGTGAATAGAAGTACAATTAAGGCTGATAATATCAGACTTAAGTCCTACGACTAGGCATCAGCAAGACGTTGGAAATAACTCAGAGTATCATCTTCTTCATCACTAGAAGATGAACTTGAGAGAGTGATGTCGGGATCATTGAATCCACCATCATCAGTTTTGAAGGATGGTGCAGGAGCAACCTCACCGCGATTCTCACGGCGGAACTGTTCTTCTTCCTCAACAGTCTCTTGATCTTGGAACTTAGGAGTACCCTTGATACCAAGAACATAGTCAAGGCGAGTCTTCAGTTCATCATATGACTTGAACTGATCAGGAGCAACTAGTGCTTCCAAAGAATACTGTTTCTTCCAGATTGCCTCCATGGCATCGTCATCATCAAGCAAGGCCTGAGGACGAGCGAACTCAGAACTATCGTAGTTCCAGTAACCAGCGACCTTCTTGATCTTCAGTTTGAAGTTAGCACCAGCCCAGAAGTCGAAGGGGTTGATGGGTTCTTCATCTTCAAACTCAGGTTGCATGGCAGCAGTGATCTTGTCGAAGATCTTTTTACCAAACTTGAAGAGGAATACCTTACCTTCGTTGTCAGGATTTACGGGATCCTTTACAACATAGATGTTGCTGTAGTAGGACAACTTACGCTTCTGCTTACGAGCGACATCTTTGTCAGACTCTAGACCACTGTTCCAGAGTTGAGAGTTGTACTCAGATACGGGGTCCTTTTGTCCGAGAGTGGTGAGAGAGTTCTCAATGAACCAACCACCAGGGCCTTGGAAGGCATGGGAATACAGTTTTGCCCATGGCAGATCTTCGCCATCGGGAGCAGGAAGGAAACGGATAACGGCATAACCATTACCAGTCTTGTCGAGTTGTGGTTTCCAGAGACGATCGTCTCCACCACCAGTCTTGGTCATTTTTTCGACTTCCTTCACCAGTTTGTTGGTGAGGGAACCTAGAGAGGATTTCTTTTTGAGATCGGAAAAGGACATCGGATTTGGCCTGTGTTGTGAACGTGTTTATTATAGGGGATTTTGGATCAGGAGTCAAGGTTGTTTTTCATTTCTTGGATGGTCTCACGCATCTCAGAGAAGACGGCGTTGACATCATATGCATTATCAAAGCCCATCATAAGCATAAAATCTCTGATGGATTCTTTTCTTTCAATTGCATCTGGATCATCACTCAATGACATACGAGTATAAACGATGCTTTGTTTCTCAAGGAGTTGTTGAAGTTTATCAAGATGTTCGATCTTATCTTCATCATCTAATGTATCATAATAAAAAAAGTCTGCATAAATTTCTTCCTGCAGTCTTTGAATATCATCCAGTTCTTGCTGGACAAATTCTGAATTCATAAAATCACTCATTTTGCTATTTAACCTTGTTAACCCAACCCGTCAGAATGTATTTATTGTGAGTAAATACAGTGTTTCCACGGTGAACATGAGTCATACCAGCAGGAAAAATACATACTCGCCCCCTTTTTGCTTCGATACGTCTCTTCTGATAGAGAAATTCTGTTTCAGCTTCTCCAACTGGCATATCATTTAAATATATTGACCATACTAATTCGCGAGATGCTTCCTCATAATACATGTTTTCATAATGCCATACATGATAACCACCAGATGGTGGTGTAATTTGACATTTGATAATATATGAGGCTAGATTAATTTGCTTTAAATGTGAGTATTCCTCGCAATATTCAGATATACAAGTGGTCAAATAATGATTGATTTCATCACACAACTCAGAATCATAGTCAGTCAAATATATCTGAGTATCATATCTACCAGTCTTACCTTCTACGGAAAACTGATTAGCACCATTACCAGTAAATTTTGAATTGTGTGCATTATGTTGGGTAATTCTTTCGGCAAGATTCACAATATTATCACATAATTGGGGTGGAACAAAATCATCCCATACCCCAATAAAATCTTGAAAATTACAATTCATTTTTAAATAGGCAATTTAGCCTTAGAAGTCTTCTTCATGAAATTAAGTCGAATAGCATCCCACTTAAGTTTTTCTTTCAGTGGTTTACTTACCAACTTTGAAATAGTATCAACTTCAATCGTATTCTTATCACAAAAGAATACGATTGCATCAATATAATTCATTTTCTCTTTCAGAACAATCTGTTCAATCTCTTGACAGAATTTTTCTGAAGTAATGAATTTCTTTTCGAGTTCTTCTTTTAGTTCATTTTTCATTGAATCTCCGTAGATATTCACCCAGCAACTCGATGTATTTTGCTTTATCATATTCTTCATAGACAATACACTCTCCATTTTCGCATGACATAATAATTACAAATTTCTTTACCATTATACCAGTAAGTTCATATAACATGCAAGCATAAGCTGCACACTGAACAAAATAGTGGTCAATCCAGTCTCTGGGTTTTGGTTTTTTACTAGTTTTAAAGTCGATTATTGCCAACTCGCCATTGTACTCTGCAATACAATCGACGGTTCCAGCCACCATTAGGCGCTTACTATATAGTGCCTTTTCAAGACAGTGAATATTGCCAATCTTATTTAAATCTTTTTTTGCAATTTTGAACAAGAGTTCTGAGAGTGGTTGAACCTTAGGAAGATCTTCATTCTTAAGATAATGTTCGACCAATGTATGCATGTCAGTACCACGACTGGCTGCTTTCTTCATTGTCCTATCTGCTACTTCATCACCAACCTTTTTTCTCCACTTAGAAAATTTGTCTCGATTAATCCAGCTGATGACTGAAGTAATCGAGACAAAATGTAGGAGTTCATCATTAGATTCTGGAATCACATAATGCCTTACACCATCAATCTCCTTTCTTTTTAAATCATGTAGATCTAGTTCAATATGGTTAAACATTACAAATTAGAATCCATTTTTGCTAGTAGATACTCCTTAACTATACCAGATCTTACGATATCTTCAACACCAAATTCAACAAGATCAAAAGATGGCATCTTGCGTAGAATATTCATGAAATCAACAATACCATTTCTCTCATTAGTCTTGGTTAGATCAGATTGAGTGGCATCACCACAGAAGATAATCTTACTATTCTCACCAATACGAGTGATGATAGAATCTAGTTCATGAAAGTTCAGGTTTTGGAATTCGTCAATGATTAGAATTGCATTGTCGAATGTAGTACCACGAATGAATGAAGTACTCCAGAAACTGATAGTTTCCTGAGCTTTAAGATTACCATACAACATATCAAAGTCTGTATCTGTAGGCATCTCAAACATATACTTTACCATATTCTTATATGGAATCTGATAAAGAGATGACTTATCCTCATGATCACCAGGCAGGAAACCAATCTCTCTGGTCGCTACAAGGGATCTTACGATGTAAACCTTCTCATATGGTGTAACTTCATTAAGAACGTCTTGTAGGGCATTATAGAGTGCAATAAAAGTCTTTCCTGTTCCAGCACAACCATAGGCAACTAAATGTTTATCTTCTGAATATGATTCAAAAAATCTTCTTTGATTATCCGTTAATGGATTAATGTCCAGAAGTAAATCTGAGTTGATTGGTTTCTTCCTTTTCATCTGCTTGGCGGTAAGGCCAACTCCAATTGGTTGCTGTTGGTTCTTTCTCTTTCTTGCAGGCATAAGAAGTTCTTACTAGATTTTTTTTACGTTTGAACCAGGCATTTTCGATGCTCTATCGAGCACCTCATTCCAACCAGGTCTTTTTGCGACGAGTTTATCTTTCCACTCGCCAACTTCACCTACACCAGGGCAGGTACTTGGATCAGAATAGTCTCTCGACCAATCTGGATTCTCTTCTCGCCACTGGTCCCATTCATGAACGCTCATTTTCACTTCTTTTGTTTCACCCGTTTTAAGATGAACTACTGGATATGTTGCCATAAGTTAGAATCTCAACACAATTATTTAGATATTATTTGGATCTAATCCAACAAGCTAATGTAAATCTATCATTACCAAAACTAGACGTAACACCATGCCTAATTTTATTTCCAGTAAAGAAAAGAATACTTCCTTTTTTTGGTGTGATCATAATACCGTTTTCAAAATAGGTCTTGCCACCAATAAAATCATCATTCAAGTATATGATAATTCCAAACAAATCATCTTCTCTATCTAAATGTGGATTCATCTTTGATGAATCCGAAGGCCATTTTACAATTTCAGAAACATTCACATAAAGATTTGAACCCTCTAATTTTGCAATTAGATTTTGAATCTTACTGAAGAAAGGTTTTAACTGATCATCAATATTATCAATAACACTTGAACGTAACAATAAAGTGTTTGTCTTATTGCATTCGTAATAATATGAGGAAGATTCCCTATCTTCAAAATATGAAACTAGGAAATCACACTCTGCATCAGTAAGAAAATTATTCTTCAAATAAATGGATTCACTCATTATGTTTTGTCCATCCAAGTGCTTCTGCAATCACTGGAAACTGACCCGCAAAAAGACACTTGCACTCATTGGCAATGTCCATGTGCTCTTTCTGAGTACCATTAGCAGATCTCAGATCGATATAATGTATCCATGAACGAACTGAGCCACTCATGTAAAGTTTTGTTGGTGTGGCCAAAGGAAGCACAAAACGAGCACATTCCTTTGCAATTCCTTTGTCAAGCATTGCCTGATACAAATCCATGGCAGAAGCGAAGTGCCGTTGAATCTGAATCTCAAACTCTTGCTTAGTGAAGTCATCAATATCATCAATAGAATTCTGACGATTCTTTGTATCTTGACGACGAAGATCAAACATTGGAATCTGATCGGCAAGCAGAGATGAATCTGCATACCGTTGGGAAAACTCTTGATATGTGAACGAACGGTGCCGCAGGATTTGGGCCGCCAGTCCCCTGGTGGTATTAATTTCCAGGGTCATGAATGCCTGCTCAAAAATACTCCAGTGCTTATGATTGATGCAGTATTTCAGAAGACCAGCAATCTTCTCATTCTCCTGATTATTAGGATTACTTACGCGAGCACAATAGGCAATGTTTTTCTCTGCATCGGGAGTGACAGAGATCAGTTTAACATGATTCATTCTTGAAAAGTTTACGACATTTTTTCACTTCTTTGAGTTCATCCTTGATCATCTGATAAGCATCCTCAGCAGAGATCTTTTTTGCCATTTCCATAGCAGTGATGACTTCAACTCTTGTACCAAAGTGTTTGAGTGCTTCCTCAAAACAATTCAGTTCTTCATACATTTTAGCATAACCTCAACGTTTTTTCTTTTCCTCCTTAGGTTTGTATCCCCACATTTTGGGATTAACAGATCCTTTTGTCCAACTAAAACCAACAAATCCACTTTTGAATTTGTCCCAATACATATCAAACATTTTTACTTGCTTTGCAGCTCTTGTAATGTCATAGAATGTTTCATCATCAATTGTATATTCTACAAGATATGCATCTGTTGGAAGAGATTTGTCTTCAGCATCCTTAGGATCACAATTTGCCTTTAGGATTGTGACCCCATACTTTTGGCGACTGCTTTTAATTTCTTCTTCTGTCCAAGTCATAAAGTCAGGTCCGATTTCCCCACTGGATGTCCTCGTAGGCTTCGGCAACAACGTTCTTGGTGACTCGATACTTCTTTCCAATATTCTTATCCTTTACTAAACAGAGCAGTTCTGCTTCATCTGAATGCAGTGATTCCAACAATTCAATAAAAAGGGATTCACGTCTAGTACGTGATAAATCATTATTGCCACCATTCACGAAGTTATAAAACATTCGCTGGTTACTTACCAAACGTGAGATGCCGTCCCCTATTGGTTTATCATTTTTTGTATATGGCACATTTCCATCAGGAAGAGCACTTGTAATTGATTCATCAAAGTTCCAAATCAAAAGTGAAACCAAGGCTGGATTGCGATATTCTTTTAAAAGATTAACTTTTTCTGCCTTGGTTTTTGCACTTGATACCGCTTGCAGAATTTCAGTTTGAAGCGGGTTAGGTGGTAATTTTTTAGCCATGAATAAACTCCATTTTAGTCATAATCTTCTTCTTCGTTGTCAAGAGTTTCAAAGCGAAATGCGATTAGTTGGTCTGGGAGAACTCCTCCTTCATCATCATACATCTCTGGATGCAATCCTTGGGGAACATTAAAAGATACTACATTCTCTCTAACTATCCATCCAAAAATTGACCCTGTGAGAAAAGCACCAATAATGAGGAATGTACCTAAAACAAGTGAAACTGCTAACATGGGTCCTCTCCTAGACTTTTTGTTTTTTTACATCAAAAGAAAATTTTAGTTGCAATGAAAATTCTCTTTTGAACAATCTAAATTTTTGTTTGAAATCTAGATTAAATATTTGCTTTGGCCTTTTGACTCCGTTCAGAATAAGGTCTACACCTCTATTTATGGGTAGGTCAGAGGATTTTTTGTTCCCTGAGGAATTGAATTGTGTCACTACATCCCCCAATATTTTTGTTTTCTACGGATACTTGTGGAAAGGTGGATCCCTCACCAAACTCTGCATAAAATTGATCCTTGGTAAAGTCTACATCAAGATTATAGACCACGTACTTCTGCTCTGTCAAGTCAAATACCTGTTTGATCTTATGGCAGTATGGGCAATTGTTTTTTGAATATACGGTGAATGTCATTTTGAGCTATCTTTTAAAACTATAACTTCTTTCTGAAATTCAGAATAGACAACCAATAACGGATTATTCCTACCTTCTAAACAAGGTAGTTTGATCCGTATATACCTGCTACACATAAAGTCAATGATACCAACGTTCCCGTGGTACTCGACTTCCATTCCAATTGCAAACATACAAAAAGGTCATCCGCACACTATCTATTATAGCACGGATGACCCAATTTGTTACTCGTCAGCGGGTAGTGGTTCAGGTAGTCCAAATAATGTACGTAGCTCTTCAACTGTAAGTCCAGCTGCGTTGAGCTTTTCTTCTGTTGTTAATGGTGCAGGTTCTGGTGGTGCGACGTAATCAGCAGCAGTAGCACCAGAGCTGAGAAACTCGGCGTAATCGCTGTTGGCTGGATCCGTGGGGACAAAGGCGACGTTGCCGTCGGTGTCTTCACGCTTGAGGCTGGTTTGGTCAGCGTCGGCCCAGGTGTAGGTGTAAGTCATGGTTAGTTCTCGTGATTAAAGTTCGGCATCAAAAAAGAGATAACTGGTCCCACTAGCAGCCCTAACAAAACCACCTTCGCCACTATTGCCAGATATCCCAGCACCTATGACCAACTCAACCACTTGCCTCGTTGCGTTTGCGGTAAAGTTGGTAAAAGTATCTGGAGTACCACTGTGATAAAAGATCCAATCATCGGTATTGCCGCTTTGCGCAAGCGTGGGGGAAGCTCTCATTTGTGTTGGAAACGAGAGGTAGCCATACGCTGTGTTGGACAAATAGAAGACCATGTTCATGAGGCGAGCACTATCAGGTCTATAAAAATACCTCTGACACAGTGCAAGTTCAGTTCCGATTGGGCGGTGTTCAAACGGGGTCGCCTTGGAACCCAACTCTACTTGAACTCCAGTGATGCCAAGCTCGTTAGAAGTGCTATCTAAAAAGTTGACTTGATTAGGGGATGAATGATAATAAGTACCGCTAAACCAAGATCCAACCGTAGGTGATTGAAAAGCCGTTCCATTTGCGATGGTTAATTCCCAACGCAAACCCCTGAGATTTGTTTTCTCCCAAGTTCCAGTAATGTCACCAGGTACCGTATAAGTAATGGTCTGCCAATTGCCATCAGCAACTGGTGTAAACTCATGAATGTAGTTTCTATCCGCTGCGTTATTGCGGTGAATCATACAATAGGTTCCCGCCTTATTTGTTTTAAATTTAAAACTAACAGTTACTTCTTGTGCATTGCTAGTGCCATAATTTGCACAAGCAAAATCGTACCCTTCAATGTGTTGATATATGGTGCTGTAATCAGCTGCATCAATGCTAGTATCCGCCGTTGTAACTACGACCTTTAGCCAATTTTGAAATCCATCAGGAGCGCCTGTCGTTTCTTGAGACTGAGTAATGACAGCTGGACTGGTCCCAACATTACCCTTAAAACGGTCTACAACGAAGTTGTTATTCCCGTTCGATGAAGTGCCTGATGTACCCCTCTGAGCCACCTGCATAGCCCCATTGATGATGAGGTTCCTGTTACTTAGCGGACCAGCAGTAGGATAATTTAGACTATTAATAGACGTAACATCTATATTGGTTGCCGTAGTAACACCAGAAACGACGATTCCACTTGAAGTTAATTCAATATTATTTGAAGGGGATTCTGCAGATTCTACTTTACTGACACGAATAGTTGACATGTTATATCAGTCTTTTTTGGTATTTATTATGAAGAAAGGGAATTAGCAGCCGTTTCCTGATTTCTCTGTGCTGCAGTCTTGACCAGGCCCTCTTCAAAAGCAGCAAGAACCATAGCATCCTTACCGACTACGGTGATTGCTTCGTTATTATTGAGTTTATGATCAGTATAAATCTTGCAGATCTCGTCAATTGCAATACGAGCACGATTGTGTGCGGCATTGTCAATCCAGTCTTGAACAGAAGCAGCAGTATATTCCATTGCCTTATTTTCTGCTTCAGTTAAAGTAACAGTATAATCCATGGTTATATTTTAAATGTTTGGAATTATTTATTAAGATATTTTTGCGCCAGAAAACTGTATAAATCCATTACCTTGAATTAACTCAATTGTGTCAGATGACCAATAAGCATCAACTACATCACCTTGTGCTAATTTTACAATACAGTTTCCATGAATAATAGTATTTTCACCAATATCATCCCCATTTGATTGTCTTAATTCAATTCTTTGACGATATATCCCATTAACTCTAATATCATACATTGAATCCGCATTTACATTTGTATATGTAGAAACAGTGAAAAAATAAACTCCAGCAACTGGTGCCGTGTAAGTATAATTTGAGGTATTATAGGAATTTGTATTATCAAATCCACCATTGGCACTAGTACTATTGAATGGCAATCTTTGAGCACTCGTTATAACAGAATTACTGCCTTCTCTTGTTGCTCTAAATGCTGGTTGAAATGGAACACTCATATATCCATTACTATCAATTTGCCATCTTAAAGATCCTGATCCAATTTGACCAGTGTAAAGTGACAAATTAGTTTGATAGTGAGGTGCTATATTTCCACTAGTTGCTCCAATATCCCACCCACCACCATGTGGGCTTAATTGAAATTTTGATGTTGTATTTGCCGCACCAACTTCAATTAATTTTTGTGGATTAGTTGTACCGATGCCAACAGAACCACCAGTCACGTTTATCGCATTAACATTAATATTATCACTACCATCAGACACAACAATCTTAGTGCCACTTGCAGGAAGTTCTAATGTATTATTTCCTGCTGCACTTGGAGCAGAAATCTCTACATATCCACTGGATTCACCCGTAAGTTTAATCTTAGCCATATCGTGTTTTTAGATATTTATCCTATAAAATAACCAGTGAAATATGATTGCATTCCTCTTACAGTCTTATCAGTCCAAACAGTTACATATTCGTTTGCAGCAAGAGAGATTACTGCCGAGAAATATAACATATGATGGTTTCCTGCAGGTTCATCATAAACAGGATTACTACTGCTTTGAGATCCATGAAAATCAGTTCCATTGATTCTGAAACTCAACGCATGACCAGTAGTTGGTGCTCCATATAATTGGATAGAACAAGAGAAGAAATAAGCACCCGCAACAGGAGCAGTAAATCTGCCGTTTGATGTAGAATAATGACCGCCCCTATTTGTCTTTGTTCCATTAAAAACCTGATCACCCGAAGCCACCTGGTTCGCATTATCAGCCCTATATGCATAAAATGCAGGTTGGTATGGCATTGCCACCCTACCAGAATCATCAATTATAAGTCTATCAGCAAGACTATTAGAGTTTCCATTACTAGTTGCAATCTTTATCCCACCACCAAAAGTTCCAGTAGGACCTCTCTTATAACCATAAATCGCAGCCGTTGATATTAAAGTTTGTGGTTCACCAGCACTCCACCATCTTTGTGCAAATTTTATACCTGCTCCAGCATCACCAGAGGCATCCCCACCATGATAATTTAAATTGATTCCCGTATTTTGAGAGGAATTCGTTGTTGTGTTTAATTGTCCTGCAGGATCAAATTGTGGGCAACTAATGTCCAATTTAGTAAGAGGATTTGATGTTTGAATGCCAACATTACCATCATCAGTTGTTGTAATTACAGTGCCACCAGTGCCTACACTTATATTTGGAACTTCTACCTCAGAAGTAAGTGTACTAATACCAGTAATTGAACCAGACCCATTAATAGATACAGACATGACTCCTCCTTATACAATTGTCCAAACAGAACCTGCTGGAATAGTAACCGTGGCTCCAGCACCAATCGTAATTGGCCCAGCACTCATGGCATTCTTTCCTGAGGTAATTGTATAACTAGTCGTCACCGTATTATCATTTTCATAGAATACTGCATCTCCACCAGATCCAGAGGCTCCACCAAGACTTCC